>Ga0210033_1000288_pt1 | contig 47852 bp, 43 predicted proteins | sample CryGeymeta201501_FD_185465 | JGI IMG/M metagenome (GOLD analysis project Ga0210033, IMG submission 185465) | Groundwater microbial communities from Crystal Geyser aquifers in Utah, USA - Crystal Geyser metaG 2015-01 (SPAdes) (version 2) | ecosystem: Environmental > Aquatic > Deep subsurface >... | reverse complement strand
TATGGTCCGTACTTATGCTATCACCAAATTTAAACGCTTTACCTTTGATTTGCATTACTACTCCTACTAGTTCCTTTATTACTTACCTGTCATTCTGAACAAATACTTACCTGTCATTCTGAACAAAGTGAAGAATCTAGATCGCAATCACGGACTTATGCCACTGAGTACGTCTAAGCTTTAATCTACTTAGCTGAGAAGTCTTCATTCTAGCTCTATCTAAGCTTAGACCCTTCACCCCAAGAAGAAGGTTTCTGCACCCAAGATTCTTCAGTCGCTTTGCTCCTTCAGAATGACATCTAATCGCTGTTTACCATTTGCTATTTGCTCCTTCAGAATGACATCTAATCGCTGTTTACCATTTGCTATTTGCTCCTTCAGAATGACATCTAGCGGACCCTATAAGTACTTTCTAGGGTCGGCGATGACTCCCTCGATTGCCGTTGCCGCCGCAACAGCGGGTGAACTTAGATATATAAAGCCGTCGGGATTTCCCATGCGGCCCCGGAAATTCCTGTTCTGGGTGGCAAGACAGACCTCGCCGTCACCGAGAATACCGCCATGCACACCAACACACGCGCCGCAGCCTGGGTTAACGATAGTAGCGCCGGCCACGATAAACTTGGCGATAAGACCCTCCTCGATCGCCTTGAGATAAACATCCCTCGATGCCGGGCAAACAAGAAGCCTGGTATGCGGGTTGCGGGTTTTGCCTTCAAGAATCCGTGCGGCAATACGCAGGTCTTCGATGCGCCCGTTCGTGCAGGTACCTATATAGACCTGGTCGACCCTGATTCCTTCGACGTCTTTGATAACTTTTGTGTTATCTACCATATGCGGGGCGGATATCGTCGGCTCGAGTTCCGAAACATCGATCTCGTAAACCCTCTCGTAGTTGGCGCCTTCATCGGCCGAGATCGGGCGCCACGCCTCTCCGCGTCCCCGCTCTTTAAGGTACTTTTTCGTAGTTTCATCGGAATTAAAAAGCCCCGCCTTCGCGCCGGCCTCGACCGCCATATTGGCCAGGGTAAACCGGCCCGATATTTCCATCGCATCGATGGTAGGGCCGCAAAACTCAAGTGCTTTATATGTTGCGCCGTCCGCGCCTATCATTCCAATAAAGTGAAGCATGAGGTCTTTGGGATATACGCCCTTTTTAAACTCGCCGGTAACATAAACCTTAAAGGTCTCGGGGACCCTTAACCAGGTCTTACCGGATGCGATCCCAAGCGCGACATCGGTCGATCCCATACCAGTTGCAAATGCGCCGAGCGCACCCGCCGTACAGGTGTGCGAATCGGCGCCGATCAAAACCTCGCCGGGATTCATATAATTCTCAACCATGCGCTGGTGACATACGCCCTCGTTTACATCCGAGAGGATGGCGCCCGTCTTCTTCGCGAAGTCGCGCAATATCTTGTGAGCGTTAGAAAGCTCTTTGCGCGGGCTTGGGGCCGCATGATCGATAAAAAGAACGGTGCGCTCCGGCTTTGCGGCCTGCTCCATCCCCAGTTTCTGAAGGTGCTGCACTGCAAGGGGGCCGGTACCGTCCTGGACAAGCGCCGCGTCGATTTCGGCTACGACTATATCTCCGGCGCAAGCATCGGTTCCGCTGTGCTCGCTTAGAATTTTCTCAACAATCGTCTTACTCACAGGTAGGCACGTGCTCCTTTCCGCTTTTGCGCAGGTAGTCTTGATAAATATACATAAGCTCTTTTGAGAACAACGACCGCTTCAGCTCTACCGATGCCCTCCTGACATCGGCTAGTATATCGGTTGCCGACTCCTTATCGATCTCGATGCCGAACTCCTTGAATTTCTGGATAATGGAGGCCGAACCCGAGTGCTTGCCGATCACAAGCTGTCGCTCGAGGCCGACTTCTTCCGGCGAGAATACCTCATATGTTTTTGGATTCTTAATAACGCCGTCGGCGTGGATACCGGACTCGTGTGCAAAGACATTGGTGCCCACAATGGCTTTCCAGATCGGGATGGTTCTCGCCGAAGCCATCGCAACATACTCGGAAAGCTCGCGGAACATTTCGGTCTTAAAGCCCAGATCAATATGGCCCAGGTATTTCATGGCCATAATTACTTCCTCAAGCGCCGCATTACCGGCGCGCTCACCAAGACCGTTCACGGTAGTGTTAACCCAGGCAGCGCCCGCCTTGATACCTGCAAGCGCATTGGCGGTCGCCATGCCGAAATCGTTATGCGTATGCATCTCGATCTCTAGCCCAACCGCTTTCTTGAAATCCTTAATCACGGAAAACGTCTGGAAGGGGTCGAGTATACCGACCGTGTCGCAAAAGCGGAGTCTGTCGGCTCCCGCCTCTTTGGCCGCAAGGCCGAACTCGACCATAAAGCCAAAGTCGGCGCGCGAACCGTCCTCGGCGTTGACCGAGACGTAGAGGTTATGGCTCTTAGCGAACTTGACGCCTTCGATCATCCTGTCGATAACCCACTGGCGATCCTTTTTTAACTTATGCTGAATATGAACATCAGATGTAGCGATAGAAATCGCAACGGCGTCCACGCCGCAATCGACAGAGTGCTGGATATCCGCAATAACCGGCCTGTTCCATCCCAGAACGCTCGCTCGAAGGCCGAGACTTGCTATTTCCCTGATTACCGCCTTCTCGTCCCCACCCATTGCCGGGACACCGGCCTCAATTTGAGCCACCCCTACCTTGTCAAGCAACTGGGCAATCCTTATCTTTTCGTGGTTGGAAAAAACAACCCCCGCCGTTTGCTCACCGTCACGCAACGTGGTGTCGTCGATTCTAAGTTTTGATGGATCGATGTCTACATATGAGTTTTGTAGATCAAAGCTATCCAATTTTGGATTTGTCAACTTACTACCCCCAAATCACATCTTCACATGAAGAGTATATTCTCGGAACGCGTTTATAGGAATACCGTCGGAACACATTATTGGAAAAAATGCTACACAACCGTAGATTACTATTTTAGAGGAAAAATAAGGATTAAGGCAAGGATTATCGCCGATTTACCGGGCAATTTACTTCTATTGCCTAGGCAAAACCTTGAATTTTGCTTCAAACGCCGCTTTTTATGACAAGCGCTTTTCTTGCATCTTTATGTGGGATACCCGTTAGCGGGGCACCGGCTGTTGCTACCCCTTCTTCCCAAATATCGGCCCTAGCTGTTGTGCAATATCGCTGAATTCAGTCGGGAAAAGGACCACGGTGTTTGAGGCGCTTGGCCCCAGCCCATCAATCGTCTGCAGCGTCCTGAGCTGCATTGCCCCAGGGCTTTTAGCCATGGTAGCTGCCGCTTCGGACAAGTTAAGGGCGGCAAGTTTATCGCCTTCGGCTTTGGTTATCGTCGCCCGCTTCTCACGCTCTGCCGAAGCCTGGCGAGACATCATCCGTTTAAGTTCCTCGGGCATATCGATATCGAGCAGCCGGATCGAGTCGATGTGGATTCCCCAGTTCTTGATATGCTCCTCGACGCTCTCGCCGATTCGTTGCTGGATTTGCTCACGCTCGGTTAAAAGATCATCCAGCGAGAGCGATCCCACGACGTCCCTCAGCGAGGCCTGTGCGTACTGGGCTATCGCAAAACGGAAATCCTGCACTTTCGTTATCGCATTTTCAGCATCGGCAACATAGAAGAAGATAACACCATCGATTTGCGCAGGCACATTATCCCTGGTTATAACCCGTTGTCCGGGAACGTTGAGTGCAAGAACCCGGTTGTCGACAAACCGCACATAATCCAAAAACGGTATGATATAGATAACGCCCGGCCCCCTGACCGCCTGAAAGCGCCCGAGCCGCAGCACGACACCGCGCTCCCACTGCGCGGCAACGCGCACACCGGAGACGACAATATATAAAAGCACGACAAATACCAGTTCAAGAACAATAGCAGTGGGACTATTAACACCAAAAATCGCAAAAAGGATTCCGCCTACAATGATAGCCGGAACTATCACGAGAACCGCCCGCAACGTTCCCCCAAGCGAAACATGCACACCCGTAGGCTCAGCAAATTGTCTTGTCGGTCGAGGCCCTAACTGTGCCATATTACCACCTTTATCCCCTTCTCCGCCCTGCCGGCCACCCTGTTGACCGGCTTGTTGGGCCGACTTAATCATATTATCTATAAGGTCATATAACCCCGGCATCTCACGCTACCTTCCGCTCTTCGCGCCGCCATTTGCCTACCATCTTTAATTGCAACCATCTATAAGGCAGTTGTATCTTCCATATACCGCCCGAGCCTGCATTTTATACATTTCTTCATGATATACGACTACTATCGCTAGGTATTCTAGTTGTTGGCCGGCATTCCTTCTTATGAACGAAAGATTGCAGAATAATCTTAAGACAATTGCTTTTCATGTTAGCGCATTTTATTATGTTCTTAGTGTTCTTAGTAGTGTTAGAAAAGGAACTCTATACTTTACCCTTGCAGCTTTTCGCGTAAGAGCCGGTTGATAAGCTGCGGGTTTCCACGGCCTTTAGTCAGGCGCATGGCCTGCCCGACAAGAAAGCCGAACGCCCTTTCTTTTCCTTCGTGGTATTCCCGGACCGCCGAGGCGTTCTCCTCGAGAACCATGTCGATGATCTTTTCTATCTCGGACTCGTCGCTTATCTGGGTCATGCCTTTTTCTTCTACGATGATCTGCGGCAGCTTTCCGGTATCGAACATCTCCGGGAATATCTCCTTGGCGATCTTACCGGAAATCGTGCCCTTGTCCATTAATTTAAGCAGCTCGGCCAGGTGTTTCGGTGTCACCGCCGTCTCGTCGATCTCAAGGTTTTCCGTGTTAAGATAATACGAAATATCGCCCAGCATCCAATTGCTGACCGCTTTTGGGTCGCCCTTGTAGAGCGTAACCGTTTCCTCAAAGAAATCGCCCATCGCTTTGGTTTCAGTTAGCAAGCTGGCATCGTGCGCGGGCAGCCCGTAATGCGTTATAAACCGCTGTTTGCGCTCATCGGGGAGTTCGCGCAGCGTCGCGCGAATACCTTCTATCCAGGTCGGGTCAAACTCCATCGGCACGAGGTCGGGGTCGGGGAAGTAGCGGTAATCGTGCGCGTATTCCTTTGTCCTCAGCGTGCTCGTCGTGCCCTTGGTCTCATCCCAGTGCCGGGTCTCCTGCATGATCGGCTCACCCTCGGCAATCGCCTTTTTCTGACGCTCGATCTCATACGCAAGCGCCCTCTGCAGCGACCGGAACGAGTTAAGGTTTTTTAGCTCAGCCTTAACACCCAGCTCGGTCGCCCCTTTAGGCCTGATCGAGATATTGGCGTCAACTCTCATCGAACCCTTGTCCATATTGCAATCGGAAACGCCGATCGATATCAATATGGCGCGAAGCTTCCGGGCATACGCTTTGGCCTCCTCGGGCGTGCGCATATCCGGCTCGGAGACGATCTCCATGAGCGGCACCCCTGCCCTGTTAAAGTCGACCAGGCTGTACTCAGCGCCGACGATCCTGCCCGCGCCGCCTATGTGTATCAGTTTTCCGGTGTCCTCTTCCAGGTGAATCCTGGTAATGCCGAGCCTCGTTTCGTATGTCTCCATGTCCAGGTCGATAGAGCCGGCCAGGCACAATGGCCTGTCATATTGGGATATTTGATAATCCTTCGGCATATCGGGATAGAAATAATTCTTCCGGTGGAATTGGCTGTAAAGGGAAATCTCGCAGCCGACCGCAAGCCCCGAGCGAATTACATACTCAATGGCTTTTTTGTTTGCAACCGGCAGCGAACCGGGCATGCCCAGACAAACAGGGCAGGTCTGGGTATTCGGCCTCTCGCCGAAACGCGTGCTGCACGCGCAAAACATCTTGCTCTCAGTATCAAGCTCGACATGTATCTCTAAGCCAATTACACTTTCGTATTCCATAGCGCCTCCGCCTTTTATCAAGTCTCCCGACCCAGCCGCCCCGGATGATTGTTCGAGCGTCCCAGCCGGACTATTATCTAAACCAAAAGGAATTAAATTCCTTAGCGAGTTTATTAATTCTCGTTCGCGTTGCTCTCTTATCGCTCACCAATCCTTTATAGAGGGGGGTGTTCGTTCCAGCCAAAGCTTTGCTCGAAACTATAGGCGACCCGCAGGAGCATCTCTTCACCCAGGGTCTTACCCATAATCTGAAGCCCAACGGGCAGTCCGTCGACGGTACCGCACGGCAACGACATCCCGGGCAACCCCGCAAGGTTAACAGGAATGGTACAAATATCTGAAAGGTACATCTGAAGAGGGTTGTCAACGCGCTCGCCGATCTTAAATGCCGTTGTGGGAGATGTCGGCGAAACCAGCACGTCAAAATCCTCAAATGCTTTATTAAAATCGCGCGTGATGAGCGTCCGCACCTTCTGCGCCTGGCCGTAATACGCCTCATAATAACCGGCGCTCAGTGCATACGTTCCGAGCATGATCCTTCGTTTTACCTCATCGCCGAAGCCCTCGGCCCGCGTGCGCAGATACATGTCCATCAAGTCCTCCGCATCCGGTGCACGGTACCCGTAGCGTACGCCGTCAAACCGCGCCAGGTTTGAACTCGCCTCAGCCGGAGCGATGATATAATACGCCGACAATGCGTACTCGATATTCGGGAGGGAAGTCTCGGCAACGGTCGCGCCGTTTTTCGCCATCAGCTCGAGCGCGTCTTCGATTACCTTCTTTACCTTGGGATCGATTCCTTCGGCCATCAACTCGGCCGGAACGCCGATCTTTACCCCTTTTAAGTCGTTCACCAGGGATTTTGTATAATCGGGTGTATCTATCATAACCGATGTCGAATCCATCGGATCATGCCCTACCAGGTGGTTGAGAACTATCGCGCAGTCGGTCACATCCTTAGTAAACGGCCCTATCTGGTCCAACGACGACGCAAATGCAACCAGCCCGTACCGCGAAACCAGCCCGTAGGTCGGCTTCAAACCGACGATACCGCAGAGCGCCGCCGGTTGCCTGATCGAGCCGCCGGTGTCCGACCCCAGCGAGAATATCGCCTCGTCGGCCGCGACCGCCGCAGCCGAGCCGCCGCTTGAGCCGCCGGGCACCCTCTCAAGGTCCCACGGGTTACGAGTGGTAAAAAACCCCGAGTTCTCGGTGGACGAGCCCATGGCGAATTCGTCCATATTGGTCTTGCCGGTCATGACGATACCCTCATCCAGCAAACCCTGTACGGCGGTCGACGTGTAAGCCGGGATAAAGTTGTCCAGGATTTTCGACCCGCATGTCGTGCGCGTCCCCTGCGTGCACATAACATCCTTAATCGCGGTAGGAATGCCGGCAAGCGGACCTACCGCCTCGCCCGCTACTATCTTCTCGTCGATTTTATGCGCCTGCTCAAACGCATTCTCCCTGGTGACGGTCAGGTACGATTTCACTTTGTCTTCTACATCATCTATACGCGAAAAAACGCTCTCCGTAAGCTCTTTCGCGCTTATCTCTTTCGCCGCAAGCTTCTCATGCAGCTCGTGGATTGTCATTTGATAGAGTTCCATTTATCCTCCAGATTTCTCCGATTCACTCATTCACCAATTCACCATTCTATACAATTCTTGGCACTGCAAACGCCTGATCTTCTGTCTTCGGGGCGTTTGATAGGGCATCCTCAGGTGTCAAACACGTGCCCACCCTATCCTCGCGCAAGACATTTTTTAGCGGGATAGCGTGCGATGTCGGAGGAATCTGCGCTAAATCCAGGGAGGATATTTTACCCGCATGCTCAAGAATAACGTCAAGCTGCCGGGTGAATTTCTCGACTTCGGCATCGGTCAAGCCTAACCTGGCCAACCACGCAACATGCTTTACTTCTTTTTCGCTGATAGCCATTACTAATGTGACCCCCTCGTTTAGAGACTATAGACTTGAATAGTATATCACTACAACTGACAAAAAGTTATTAAGAGCATGTAACATAATCGGTGGGCCGAGAGAATCCGTGACCTGGTAGAGGTAGGCGAGGCCGACGGCAATGATAAAAATAGGGATAAACACGGACGGGCTAAAATGAAACAGCGCGAAAAGCACACTCGTTATAATAATCGCAGCGGTTACACCCCAACGCTGCCTGAACGCGGGATAGACAAAGCCCCTGAAAAACAACTCTTCGGCAACCGGGGCGACGACGGCAACGACAAGCACCGCCAACAAAAAACCGCCGGTGCTCCTTCCGAATATCTCCGGGAGCCGCCTGACCGCTTCTTCGGAGGGGTTTATCCCGAGTCTCTGGGCAACCAGGGTATAGATAGCGCTCGCGAGCTTAACAAGAAAGAACCAGGCGACGACCATGCCGGCGCCACGTAAGAAATTGAACGGGCGGAAACCCAGCATCTGCAAATTCGCGCCGCGCCTTAGCGCGAAAAACCCGATTAGCAGGAAAAGGATGACGTACCCTATGAAGAGCGCGAGTATCTGCCCGACTTTTGGCAGCTCGTTGGCCAACACCCTGCTGATGACAGCCGTACCGAGGGTCACAAGTATAAGGAACGAGACCAGTGCAAGGATCACATCACCAATCGTCCAGGGGACCCTCCGGTCCTCCGGGGCTCGTTGGTCTTCTGGATATCGATCATCGATCAGTTTTTCATCCACTACTCTTAACCACTACTATCATCCACTGATTAACTCTTGAGTTAACCTCTTGAACTAATCTCTTGGACCAATCTCTTGAATTCGTCTTCCGTTATGATTTTTACCCCCAGAGCCTTTGCCTTATCATATTTGCTTCCGGGATTTTCCCCGATCACCACGTAATCGGTCTTTTTACTAACACTCGATGATGCCTTGCCTCCCATCGATTTCACAAGCTCCTCCGCCTCACCCCGCGTAAACTGCGTCAATCCACCGGTAAACACGAAGGTCAACCCGTTAAGATTCCGGGCGATACCTTTACCGGTCGCCGCCTCCTGCTCCATCTTCACGCCCGCGCTCTTGAGTTTTTCAAGAACTGCGCGGTTTCTCTGCTCGTCGAAGAACTCGATGATGCTCTCGGCGATTTTGGGCCCGACCTCGGGCGTTGCAACCAACTCGTCAAACGATGCCCGCGATAGGGCGTCGATCGAGCCAAACGTTTCCGCCAATACCTCGGCGACATGCGCGCCGACATGCCTGATGCCGAGCGCAAAAAGCAACCTCGCAAGCGGTCGCTCCTTTGAGTGCTCAATCGCAGCCTGCAGGTTCTCCGCCGCTTTATCCGCAAAATGCTCGATACCTAATAGCCGCTCTTTTGTGAGGTAATAGATATCGGCGACGTCCTTGATCATACCCTTATCCAAAAGCTGGTGTGCGACGGACTCGCCAAGCCCGTCGATATCCATCGCAGCCCTGCCGGCAAAGTGTATGACGTGCTCAAAGATAACCGCCGGACAGTTTATATTAATGCAACGCGCAACCGCCTCGCCGGCGGGTCGCACGACCTCGCCACCGCAAACGGGGCACTCATGCGGCATCGCAAACTCCCGCTCCGAACCGGTCCGCTTACTTACAATCGGCGCCACGACCTCCGGGATGACATCCCCGGCTTTCTGGATGATAACCGTGTCCCCGATCCGTATATCCTTGCGCTTTATCTCGTCCTCGTTATGCAGAGTCGCCCGGCCTACCGTAGAACCGGCGACAACAACCGGCTCGAGCACGGCCGTCGGCGTTAACGCCCCGGTACGCCCGACGTTAAGCTCGATATCTAAGACAACCGTTGTTTTTTGCTCCGCGGGGAATTTATAGGCGATAGCCCAGCGTGGCGCCTTGCTTGTAGCGCCGAGTTTCTCCTGCCGGGCAAACGAGTTTACCTTGATAACGACCCCATCTATCTCAAACGGCAACGAATGGCGCTTGTCCTGCCAGTACTCACAGAATTCATACGCCTCCTGCACCGACCCGACCTTCTTGATGTGCTTGTTTATCTTAAGACCGGCGGCCTCCATATACTTTAGCAGTCCCCACTGATCGGTAAACGCAACGCCCTCAACGTACCCAAGCGCATACACAAACATATCAAGGTTCCTTTTAGCCGAAACCTTGGGATCAAGCTGCCTGAGCGAACCCGCCGCCGCATTCCTGGGATTGGCGAAAAGGGGAATCCCAAGCTCCTCACGCTCCTCGTTAATCTGCTTAAACTGCTCTTTGGAGAGAAACGCTTCACCGCGCACCTCGAGCACATCCGGCGGCGCTTCCAAAAAGAGGCGCAAGGGAAGCGATTGGATGGTCTTAACGTTGGCGGTTATGTCCTCGCCGACCTCACCATCGCCCCTGGTCGCAGCATTCACATACATCCCGTGCTCATAGGTCAGCGACACCGCGACGCCATCGATCTTAAGCTCGCAGACTAACTCGATTTGGTCGGTCCCGAGTTCCCCGCTAATCCGATTAAAAAACGCAGCCAGCTCCTCAAACGAGAACGCGTTTGCAAGACTCATCATCCTGGCCCGGTGCCGCACCGGTTTAAACGCCTGAGACGGCTCACCGCCAACCCGCTGCGTCGGCGAATCGGGCGTAACAAGCTCCGGGTGTTCGGTCTCGATGGCGATAAGCTCCCGCATCAGTTCATCGTACTCGGCATCCGATATCTCGGGCGCATCCAGCACATAATAGCGGTGGTCGTGGTAATATATTAAGCTTCTCAGTTCCTCGGCGCGATTGTTCGCCTCTTGTAGTTTACTTATTAGAATCCCTCCGGAAATTGCGATCGGCGATCGGCGACTAGCGATTAATCAATAAAGCTAAGAGTCACGATCTTAAGCTAGCCGGCAGCGAAAAGCCGTTACGAAAAATCATTCTCGCACATGATAATTTTAACCTATTCTCGCAGACAATAAGCATTAAGCAAAGCGATAGTAATAAAGCGATTATACTGCAACGGGCACATAAAAAGAGGCGGAGAAAAACCACCTGCTTACTCAAAAAGCTGCGGCACGGTAACTATCTCATAGCCGCGCTCTTTAATCTGTTTAAGCAGTTCGGGAAGTATTGTCGCGGTTTGGCTGCTCCCGCAATGCATCAAAATGATCGCGCCGTTATCCAGCCCGGAGAGCACCCTGTTTTTCACCTGCTCGGCCGTCATCGTCGGTTTCCAGTCAAGCGAGTCAATCGTCCAGTAAATAGAGCGGTAGCCGGCATTCATGGCAACCCTCAACACCCTGGAATCACGTGCGCCATAGGGTGTCCTGAACAGCGGCTTGGTGCTCACACCGGTCGTTTTTTGGATAATGCCTTCGGTTTTACTCAGCTCATAAGCGATACCGTTGTTCGAGGTCTTGGTCAAATCAGCGTGCGAATACGTATGGTTTCCTATCGGGTTACCATCGTCGGCTATCTTCTTGGCAAGGTCTTCGTTCTCCTCAACCCACTTACCCGTCAAAAAGAACGTCGCCTTAACGTTGGCGTCCTCAAGGGCCTTGATGATCTGTCGCGTTGGCTCGCTTGTTGAACCCGCATCAAACGTCAATGCCACTTTCTTCGCATCTCTGGGTCCTCGAGAGATCTCTTGCGCGGATACCTTTATCGGCGAAGCCTTATTTTCCTTCGATTGCTGCCCGTCTTTCTTTTGTGTTGCCTCCGGTTCCACCGGCACTTTTGTCGGGATTTTAAGCAGCATACCTATCTGCAGGCTGTTGTCATCCCCAGAGAAGTTGTTAATATCCTTAATCTTCTGTACTGTGGTATTGTGCTTGGCCGCGATACTGTAGAAGGTATCGCCGGATTTAACGGTATAGGTGAGATAATTCGGTTCAGTGGTTGTCGTGGTTCCAAAAACCTTGCTGGTTGAGGACGTAACCACTACGGGCCTCTTTGCCGCCTTTTCCTTAACATCAGAGTGACCGCCAAGGCGATGCGCGAGGCTATACCCTCCATATGCTGCGGTAACGGTAAGAAAAAGTGCTGCCGCTAAAGCAACTCCAACCCGTTTGTAATTCCACTTCGTTCTCTGCCGTCTTTGAGGCTTACGCGTTTCAGGGGTCTTTATTTCATCCATGGGGCTCACCTCCTACTAGTAACTGCCGTGAGAATACTGCGACTAATACTGTCTTACCCCAGAATCCTAAAGCCAAGCCTTAGGTTAAGACTTATATGCTTACCTTCATACTATTATAATTCTTACCTGCTGGATTAGGCCAGCGTAAACCAGCACGAATGTAAAGTACTTTTGAAAAAGCAACCCGTAGTAGTAATCGGCAGTTAAGCAGGCATAAACTCAAACTTACCCCAGCCGCCAAGCGCGTCATCGACAATAATAATCGCGCCTTCGACCCCAGGTACGTTTTGAGCAACCTCAATAGCCTGCTTGATATCGTTTTTAGAGTGGATAAGATTGCCGACTTTAGTGGCAGTGGCATCGGCTAACGAGGTATTCTTCGAGAGGATAACAACCGCGTCGGATTTTCCAAAACTCACCGAATGACCGACCGTACCGGATGATGTGCAAACGCCAAGGGGAGTATCTTCGGGCAGCAATCGTACCGCCAGCTTATTACTTAAGGGCGATGTTCCGGCGAAAATGCCGATCTTTCGCTCCATGCCTGTTTTGATAAATATATCCCCACCGTTTTCAACGATCACTTCATCCGAATACGCAAGAAGGCCCAACCCGACGTACTCCGCAATCGCCCCGGCAACCGCGGCCATAGGGCCGACTTCCGCAAGCTTCGCCGCATCGGCCATCGACTTTACGATATCGGGAGCATCCGTGGGAATCTCTATGGGCACGAACGTTTTCAAGAATATGGGGTGCCTGGCGATAAAGTCCTCGATCTGTCCGCGATACAAACGCACTAGTTCATACGCGGCAGCCGTCAAGTCATTGTTTGCACATATAAAAAGGTCGGTTTCGTTAACTTTTACCTCAAACGCGAAGAGGTCCTTAGCCAGAACTTGGTTACGGTAAAAACGGGGTTCGTACACAAAAACACCTCAAACATTATGACTATTAAAGAACTACTAGACCGTAGGCTATCACAGTAAAGCAAAATAAAAAAGCCGGCCTTTGCCGACTTTTTTATTTTCCGCAGCTTATTTTTGGGAAGCTGCATCTGTCACGGTCTTCGTTCCCGCTACCGGCTTGGTCGCGGTAACTTTTTGCATTGAGGCTTGCGTAACCGCCTTAGCCTCGCCAACTAAAGACTTCACCGCACCGCTATACTTAGAGGCTTCGGTGCCTGCCTTTTGCGCATACGTCACGCCCTTATCGATATCCTGCTTGGTTCTATCTAACCTGTCCTGGATAACCCCGACATCTTTGCGGGTGGTGGTATATGCGGTGGTAGCAAAATCAATTGCCTTAGTTACCTTCCCATACGCTGCATCGATGCCTTGCTTTTCTTCTTGAAACTGAGCCGAAACTTGTGGGAATTGACTGAGCATGACAACTAAGATCAGCCCATAAAACAGCTTTCGCATTAAAACTCCTTCTTTGAAGCTTGCGCTTCAGTAAAACCTTCACTCAGTCGCTGGCCGTTATATAGTTTCACCTGCCTCCTGAAACCATTTTCTGGCAGAAAACCATAAAAAATTGCCATTAAAACCGTTATTTAGTTGTCAGTGTTTCATGCTTTTAATGTTTAGTGACGCTGTGGTGAATTGAGTAGAAAAAAGATGTGTTTGTTGCGTAGTCTCTATAATCTTTATGGTAGATTCTTACAATATGTAGTATCGGCTGCGGCACGGCAAACTTTACCTAGAAGTTTCTTCGTGCGACCATTATGCAGGAGTTGTGGATCTCCTTCACGCCGCTCTGTTTGCAGAAAGTAATCGCTTCCTGGCTTTCGGCGCCGGGTTGCATCCAGACAATATCTATGCCCTGCTCTTGTGCTTCCTTCACGATATTCTCGGTAACCTGCGGCGGCGTTACGATATCGACGACATCCGGCTTCTCGGGAAGACTGCTTATGGTAGGATACGCCTTATCCCCCTGGACCTTCTGCTCCCGGGCATTGACGGGATATACCTTATACCCGGCGCTTTTGAGATCTTCATATATCTTATATCCATATTTATCAGGATTATTGGATGCGCCGACAACCGCAATGATATTATTCTTCTTAACCGCCCGCCGTATCAATTCTTCTTCCATTATTATCACCTTTTAATTATTTCCGACGGCGCTCGCCAGCTCCTGGTATCTTACCAGGTATTTCGCTAGTTCTAAAGCTAAGCTTTAGCATAATATCCTGTACAATAAGCACAGCCTAAGCAAATAATCGCACAACAACAAACCGCTGGCAAATTTTTTGGGGTTTAGTAGTATCGGATTGCGCCGTAGATATGGTAGGCAATAAGGCACATGTAAAGCAGGATAAAGAGAATGCTGACCTCGAGGACAACCCGGTATTTTCTGAAGACCCAGACAATCGCCGTAATAGTAACCGCGAGGCTTACTTTAAAGATCACCGCCGCGGCCGGCCCCACGCTAAAGAGCTTATCCATAATCGGGTTTCCTTCAATAAACCCTGCGGAAAGGGCCTTGACTGTGAAAAAGTAATCGGCTAGGTTGAGCAGGTTAAACACAATAAGAAGCAGGACTAGCGTGTAGTAACTGTTTCTTAAATGCGATGCGCCGCGTCTAAAAATCCAGTGGTAAAGGCTTCTTGTATTGAGGTGGTTCTGCCTTCTGTCAAAACCTTCCCGCCGTTCCCATAGCTTTAAGCTGATACCGTTCCGGCGCCTATTGGTCTTACGACGTTCGATGCCGTAGCTTGCGCATTCATGGCAGGGTTTGCGGCACTCCGCGTTATGTTTTTTGCCCTCGTAGCATACGTAATTTTCCAAAATAGCTCCAGGATAATAGGACTCTAGCCCAACGAGAAACAAGAATGTCTTAAAAGAATTATCGGGGTAAAAAGCAGTTTGGTAAACGCTAAGCTACAAACTTAGCTTATTGATATCAAGTGCTGTGCTAAACTGGCACGTTAGAGGGTCGCAATTCACCATGGCGCCGACCTGGTGGCAGATAATATCGCTCGCCGATCCTTCTAATTCGATGCCAAATCTTGCATGTATCAGCGATACGATAAGGTCCATTATCGTCCACACCACATTCTTGCAGCATCTACAATTCGTCGAGTTATCGGCAAGGTATTCTATCGCCTCCGCCACAACCTTCATGGTTATATCATCCTGCAGGTCGGTTCTGTTAGGCATGGCTTTAAAAACGGCATGAAACGCAATACCGACGGCGGCACCCATCCCGCACACACCGGTCTGCAGCGTTGCCCGCGTCACCGCCCGCTCTTTGGCGGTCTCGAGCGCGCTAAAGATATCCTCATCGGTAAGTTTTGCCGAGCCCTCGTTCTTTATAGCCGTAAGAAGCGCAGCGGCAAATATCCAGGCATGTTCGCACGAACGATCGGGGAGTTGCGGGAAGCCCATCATCATCATTGCTATCTCGAAGGGATCTTTGGATCTGGTTGTCTTAATAATCCACTCGATAAACTCTGTGATCGGTATCTGGTAGCATGTCGGGCACACAAAGTGTCCCTCCGGGCACCAGAGATTTGATTTGTGCTGCTCACCGCAATAGTAGCAGGAGAGGTCTACCTCGGTATCCAGAAACTCAAGCAGCGATCCGCATGAGAAGCAATTTCGCACGTAGCCGGAGACTATGGGGCTATCCGACGTACCGCACAGCTGTCCTCGATCATTCGACCAGTTCGGTTGATGCCCACCGACATCAAAATCAAGACATCAGCCGCTCGGCAATAGCGCACCGGGCTTTTCTTCAATCACGACTGGTCGTCATCACCTTTTATGACGTCCTCGTGAATGATTTTCCACTTATCTTTTACCTTTTTGAGCTTCCACTCATAGGTGTTCTTTCCAAATGTACTGTAATTTTCATGCTGAGCGTCGTATTTGATATAGTATTCGAGATCCGCCGTTATGTCGGCCCCATCGCCGCTAAAACTGGTCTTTTTAAGCTTAACGCTGGATAGCCTGAATTCAAGAAGTCGCATCGGGGTACTTGTATCAAGCGCTCCCGTGCCGGTATCCTTGGATTTATCAGCGGCGATTAGACCATCTATGAGCTGCTGCTGCTCGGCCAGCTCTCCGGAATCCGCATCGTAGAACTCCATTAACTTCTGTTTGAATTCGCGGACTTTGTCCTGGTTTACAGAAAGACGGGCAAAGTTCTTAATATTCCAACCATTAATAGCCGTATTAGCAGCCTTAAGCTGGTCTTCACTTAACACTGGGTTGCGTGAAGCGAGTACTCTTTGTATGCCAACTACCGCAATAACCGCAATAATTATTATCCCAATAATAGTAATTATTGACTTTTTGCTTAAGTTAAAGCGCACAGTTACCTCCATTCGATTCTTACAAGCTTTAAATGTCCCCGCTACTTTACTTCTGGAAGCCTACCGGGATTAAAACTTCCAACCTCTTGTCACAATTCTATCTAAAACAGCACTTTATAGCAACTTTATTATATGCTGGAAATCCAACAAAGGTCCTACTCAACCACCAAAAGTTGCAGTAAATAGAACAATTAAAGCATTAAAAAAGACTGCTGCATATATGCAGCAGTCTTTTTTATAGAGCATAGCGCGCATAGAGTAGAGTCACAAAATATCAAGCTTATCGGTCACATTAGTACCGCTCGGCTGCAACCCTCGCGGGTTTTACACCTGCGGCCTATCAACCAGGTAGTCTACCTGGGACCTTCGTCGGTTTTTAAACCGACGGGAAACCTCATCTTGGGGTGGGCTTCGCACTTAGATGCTTTCAGCGCTTATCCCTTCCGAACGATAGCTACCCAGCGGTGCCCCTGGCGGGGCAACTGGTACACCAGAGGCCCGTCCACCCTGTTCCTTTCGTACTTAGGGCAGCTCCCCTCAAGTTTCCAACGCTCACGGCAGATATTGATCCGACCTATCTTACAATGGTCTTATTCCAGCTCACATACCGCTTTAATGGACGGCAAGTCCAACCCTTGGGAGCTCCTACACCCCCAGGATGCGATGAGCCGACTACGAGGTGCCAAGCCACTCCGTCGATGTGATCTTTCGGGGGTGATTGGCCCTATTTCCCCGGAGAACTTTTATCCCATGTAACGGTGGCCCACCCACTTGGTACCACCGCGTCACTAGGCCCGGCTTTCGCCCCTGCGCGGCCTGTCGGCCTAAGCAGTCAGGCACCCATACGCCCTTATGCACACTGCACGATTTCCGATCGTGCTGAGGGTACCTTTGGAGCCCTCCGTTACTTTTTAGGAGGGGGCCGAAACAGCCAAACTGTCCACCTGACCCTGTCCCCCCACCGGATTCACGGTGGCAGGTTAGGGCGTTCACCCAAGATCAAGCTGCAGTCAAGCTTCCGGGGGTTTACATCCCGCCGCGAGAAACCGGTCTATTCACCGATTTAGCCAATTTCGCCGAGTCCCTCGTTGAGACAGCGCTCGAGTCGTTATGCCTTTCGACATGACGGAAATTATCCGCCGGGAATTCCGCTACCTTTGGGCCGTCATTCCCTTACGGCCTCCGTTTACCGGGGTTTCGATTCGGAGCCCTCAGTTGAAATCGTTGGGGCTCTCCACCCCAACAATCCTACCCTACGACCCCTCTTCTTAGGGTCCGGCACTGGGAAGGCGTCAGCCCCTATACATCCTCTTACGAGTTAGCAGAGACCTGTGTTTTTAATAAACAGTCGCTCGAGCCAATTTAATTGAACCTTTCTTCGGGTTGCCCCGAGGAAAGACCCCCTTATCCCGAAGTTACGGGGTCAGTTTGCCGAGTTCCTTAACGAGGGTTGTCTCGCTCGCCTTAAGGGTTTATCCCTTAGCCTGCCTGTGTCGGTCTGCAGTACGGACACCGATCCAAATTGCGGGTTTTTTTAAGCGGTTCGGCCTTGCCGGGTGGGCTTCCACTCGTCCCCCGACGCGGCTTACCCGCGTCGCCCGCTTTTTAGTTGCTAGCTGCCGTCTACCGGTGAACAAACCACCGGAGAACAGCTTGCGTTAACAACTACGGATCGGTGGCGCCGGATTATTAACCGGCTTATCCATCGACTACGCCTTTCGGCCTCGCCTTAGGTCCGGCTAACTCCCAGTTGATGAACAGAGCTGGGAAAACCTGAGGCTTTCGGCGGATGGGATTCTCACCCATCTTAGTTAGCTACTCATGCCGGCATTCTCTCTTCTGTGGAATCCACCAGCCCTCACGGGATGGCTTCAACTCCCACAGAACGCTCCCCTACCGATCTAGGTAAGACGGCCAAGGTTAAAACCCTGACACACCTTATATATACCTAGAACTCACAGCTTCGGTGATAGACTTAAGTCCCGGACATTTTCGGCGCAGGATCGCTCCACCAGTGAGCTTACACGCACGACACTCTTTAAGGGATGGCTGCTCCTAAGCCAACCCCCTGGTCGTCTTCGCAATCCCACTTCCTTAAGAACACTGAGTCTATACTTAGGGACCTTAGCTGGTGATCCGGGTTGTTTCCCTCTCGGCTGCGGACCTTTACGCCCGCGGCCTCACTCCCGAGAAACGATCAACGGTATTCGTTAGTTCGACTTGGGCTCCGACCCACAAAGTTAAGGGGCCGTCGTACCAAATCGGCGCTCTACCCCCGTTGGTCTATCTCGAGGCTGCACCTAAATGCATTTCGGGGAGAACCAGCTATCTCCGAGCTCGCGTAGATTTTCTCTCCTATCCACAGATCCTCCCATGGCTCTCTCAGTCAACGGGTTCAGACCTCCACTCAGCCGCGCAAACGGCCGAACTTCATCCTGTCCATGGATAGCTCGCTCGGTTTCGGGTCTACAGCAAGCGACTTATTGGCGCCTTATTCAGACTCGCTTTCGCTGCGGCTCCGCTTGTTACAAGCTTAACCTCGCCACTCACCGTAACTCGCCGGCTCTTATACAATAAGCACGCCATTACAATGTGAGAAACTAGAAAGTTGACCGGCGCTATCGCGCCTAGTAGAAATTAGATTGAATCTAATTTCTAATCTCTCACTAGCTCTGACTGCTTGTAGGCATATGGTTTCAGGTTCTATTTCACTCCCCTCCCGGGGTTCTTTTCACTTTTCCCTCACGGTACTAGTTCACTATCGGTCGCTGGAGTATTTAGCCTTGGAAGGTGGTCCTCCCAGATTCACACAGGTCGTCCATGTCCCGTGTTACTCGGGAAACCGCCGGAAGTCTCTCGCGTTTCGCATACAGGGCTATCACCTTCTATGGCGGAAGTTTCCACTTCCTTCAACTACGCGGGAGATTTGTAACTTCCTGAAAGCTCCGCAGAGTCTTTCAGGCGGCTCCCTCGACCCCCGGACGGACAACGCCTGCGGGCTTTTACATCCGCCGGGTTTAGGCTGTTCCCTTTTCGCTCGCCACTACTAGGGGAATCGCTATTGGCTTTCTCTTCCTCCAGGTACTGAGATGGTTCAGTTCCCTTAAGTTCCCTTCCCCGCCCTATATATTCAGACGGAGATGACCGGCTTTAGTACGCCTGGCTTTTAGGCCAGGCAGATGATCGGCCAGCCGGGTTTCCCCATTCGGATATCTCCGGATCGAAGGTTGCCGCACCTCCCCGGAGCGTATCGCGTCACGGCTGCGTCCTTCATCGGCTCCAAGCGCCAAGGCATCCACCATACGCCTCTAAATCACTTGATATTCGCTCGTCTATGCACGCTATATTGTTTTTAAAGAGCACTCAGCGATCAGCTGTCAGCTCTCAGCTCTTCTAAAAGATTTAAGCTGATGGCTGACGGCTAAGGCACCGTTCGGTGCCGCTAGCTCAAGGCTCAAGGTTCTGCGGGCGGGTGCCCCGCCCAACATCGAAAGGAGAACCTCTCGGCCTTGGGCTTCGAACCTTGAACCTTCAGCTGCAAGACCTGCGCCTTGCAGTCGTCCTGGACGGGTGTTCCTGTGGGTTGCCCACAGGGGAACCCGGAGCCGGAACACTCTTCGGAACTTTCTAGGCCGGATATAACAATATCCAATTGAAACGCCCACACCTCTCGGTACGGGCAGCATGCCCATCCAACGGCCACCTCAATGGGGGTACTCTCGGCACCGCCCTCCAGCGTCCCGGCAAACCTTTCGGCCCGCTGGGGTCCGGTTGGGCCGCATGACTTCAAGCATCCCGCATTTGGCGGACGTGGCCGGCTATATGAGGGAGACCCGAGAACGTATTCACCGCAGCTTTCTGATCTGCGATTACTATCGGCTCCATCTTCATGCAGTCGGGTTTCAGACTGCAATCCGCACCACGACCGGCTTTTTGGGATTTCCTCCCCCTCGCGGGTTCGGACCCCTTTGTACCGGCCACTGTCGCGTGTGTGTAGCCCAAGGCATCCGGCGCATGCTGATCCGCCGTCGTCCCCATCTTCCTCCCACTTCGCTCGCGGGCAGTTCCCTATGAGTGCCCGGCATTATCCGATGGCAACATAGGGTAAGGGGTTGTGCCCGTTACGGGGAGCTAACCCCACACCTCACGGCACGGGCTAACGGTGACTATATACACCTGCCTCCAGGGAGGGGACGTTGTTTCCTGTGGGTCCTAAGTGCCACTTAGGACCCACAGGAAACAACGTCCCCCAAGAGGGCCAACGTTTCCGCCGGCTTGCTCCTGAAGGTAGCCTTGGTAAGGTTCTGCGCTCGAAGTCGCATTAAACCACACTCGCCGCCGATTGTGCAGATCTCCACAGGTCCCTTGGTTTTCAGCCTTGCGGCCGTACTCCCCAGGCGGGGCACTTGTCGCGTTAGCTTCGTCCCGGGCAATGTAATTGCCCAGGGCTAGTGCCCAACTTTTACAGCCAGGACTACGCGGGTGTCGAACCGCATCGCTCCCCTGGCTTTCGTACCTCATCAGCGTCAGCCTGCAGTATAGGAAGCTGCCTTCGCCATTGGAGTTCTTCCCGATATCAACGCATTTTACCGCTCCACCGGGAGTTCCACTTCCTTCCACTGCGCTCTAGGAGGATAATCTCGGCTGACCTCCTCCCGTTTTGCGGGAGGCTTTCACAGCCGATACGCCCAGCCGCCTACGTACCCTTTACGCCCAGTAATACCGGACAACGCTTGCGCCCTACGTTTAACCGCGACTGCTGGCACGCAGTTTGTCGGCGCTCTTACCGCGGGTACTTTCACCCAGCCGGGGTTATTGGCCCCCTGGGCTTACTCCCCGCGGACTGAAGTTTACGATTAGGGTTTTCCTAACTTTCTTCCTTCACGCGGCATTGCATCGTCACGCTTTCGCGCATTGCGAGAGATTCCACCCCGCTAACCCTTTCGGGTCCGGACCTTGTCTCAGTTCCGGTCGGGCTGACCACCCTCTCGAGCCAGCTACCCGTCATCGGCTTGGTGGGCCGTTACCTCACCAACTACCTGATAGGACGCAGGCCCATCTCAAAGCAGAAGCCTTGGGTTTGTGGCTACCTTTTTCTCGCACCTTCGAAAAGGTGTGAGCTTATCCGGCATTAGCCCCTTCCAAGTGACCTTCGATATATTTCCCTTGCCGTAGGCCTTACCCTTTCGGGCAGGTCGCTACGAGGAAGCATAATCTACAAGCCTCTCGGGAAGGGTTATTCCGGTCTTTGAGGCAGATTGCCTACGCGTTACTCCGCCGTACGCCGCTCAGCCTCCCGGCACAATCACCGGGAAGCCCGCTCGACTTGTCGGGGCAAGTGCATGCCGCCAGCGTTCGTCCTGGGCCGGGACCAAACCCGCAGAAGTTAAAACCTCACAGGATATCATCCAGCGAGGCCCCACGATCTAATCGGCTCTTTCCGGCCTAGTCTCACCTTTGTGAGATTGTAAATTTTTCAAAGATCCGCCGTCCAACTCTATTTTTACCCTCATTCGAGAAAATTAAACCAACCGCAATCCATCGTCGCGTCTTCTATAATTCAATGCAATTCAATCTTCGTCGAGTATTGAGTATATTTTGCCGGGTATTTAATACTCGGCTTTTCGAATAAGTCTGGCCGAGCATCTAAGATGCTCGGCCAGTTTTTACCTTCCATATTTTACTATTCACAATTATCCGAAACTCAATCGCGCTACTAGGGCGAATAGTAATGGTGACCGCGAAATGGCACTTGATCTACTGCGGTTTTGGATAACAGTGAATAGTTACCTTAAAGCAGGCTGGAACCCTGCTCGTGATGCTGGCGGATGGTTTGGTCAAGTAGTATTAAGGCGGAATAAAACAAAAAAACAGAAAGAGCCTAAGATAACCTTCGCAACGTTGCCCTTCCCCAACTGGGGCTCATTAAGGATTCCCTGCAAACACCTTGGGTTGACTCACCCAACATACCTTCAGGAACCTCTTTTCCATGACAACTTATGCCCGCCCGTCGATCCCATCCATTGTGGTGGGGTACGCCGGTCTTCATCTACTATCCCAGGCCCTTCCAATTTGAAATTTTCAAATATTATCAACGTTTCCGTCTCTATCTAAAGTATACACGCCAATGTTGTTTTCGTCAATTTAAAACGAAGATTTTTGCAACTAATTTTTGTGAGTTGTGCCGCTTTTGTTCTTAGTTAAACTATCGGTAATTACCAGTATTTGCCTTAGAATTAATTACCAGCTTTTACCATTAGAATTTGAGGTTGCCCTGATTATTTATAATAGTTTATCCTTGGCTAGTATAGGTCTATCGCCATGCGTAGTTAAAAGCGACCTAAAGGAGTATTATGGCCGGGCTAATCTGTGCGAGCGGTTTTTGGCAAACAGTTAGAAGTGGAAATATAACTACCCTGATCGATAAAGCAATCGATTGGCTTACCAAATATGGGCTGCAGATTGTAGCCGCTCTTGTGGTAGGTTTCATCATTTATCGGCTGCTGAGTATCGCCATACGCCGCAGCGTCGCTCTAATCAGTAAGGATACGTTTTTAAGTGCCGAGGAAGCGAAACAGCGGGCAAAAACCCTGGGCTCAGTCCTCGATGCGCTGGCAAGATTTGCGGTCTTTTTTATAACGATAGTCGTAATTTTACAGAGCACCACCTCGTGGAATATCTCGGCCCTAATTGCAGGCGCGGGGGTCGTGGGTATCGCGATCGGTTTCGGCGCGCAAAGCTTGATTAAGGATTTTATATCAGGGTTTTTCATCATCTTTGAGAACCAGTTCAGCGTAGGCGACCTGGTGCAAATTGGTAACGATAAAGGAACCGTCGAACATTTAAGCCTGCGCACGACCAGACTCAGGGATTTTCAAGGTAATGTCCACATCATCCCCAACAGTCAGATCAACGTCGTCATAAACCAGTCGCGTGGCTGGTCAAGGGCAATCGTGGATATTGGAGTGCCCACCGTCGAAGACCCGACAAGGGTTATCGATATAATTAAAGATGCAGTGGCGGGCATCGCCTCATCCGGTAAGTGGAAAGATATTTTGCAGGAAGATCCTCGGGTCACAGGTATCGATGACTTTAAGGAAAACACAATGGTGTTCAGGGTAACCGCCGTGACCACATCGAACGCACAGGACGCGATTGCACGGGACATACGAAACGGGGTAAAGACTGCGCTCTCCCAAAACAAGATAGAGATATTCGTCAAACCATAGCGATTTACGTGACAGAGCTGGAACAAAAGGAATGGGGGCCGAAGCCCCCATTGTTTACTTGCGTCCGGTTACGCTATATCAGTCCGGCCCAGTGAATAACCGCTAGTACCAGCACAACGACTGCGACAATGTAGATGAAGTTCGCTAAAGCAACGCTAAAGCTAAATATCCCGAGTAACTGCAATAGGGCAAGAATAACCAGAACTACAAGTACCGCATACAATATATTCCAGAACATATTGGTTGTCCTCATAGCCATTACATCCACCCCCTTACAATATCTTTTTACCCACTTTTGTCCGATGGAAACAATAAATCCGCGGTTAAGATGCGATTTTTATACCCACAGTGAACGACGTGCAGAAATAACGGCCACGGAAAATGCGGGTTCAGATAGCGCCTAGCGGTTGGGTTGCTCAGGGGCTTGGTTTTTTGATAACGAGGACTTTGAGATGAACCTCAAAACGATGGCCGCTCCGGCTAAAAGTGTAAGGTAGTAGGTAAGGAAACGCCATACAAGAACGATAAGGCCGATGATCTCGCCCGGAACAAGCCCTTGCAAAAGACCGGTGAGTGCAGCTTCGACGACGCCGCTTCCCCCGGGTGTGGGGCTAACCGGTGCGACCGCAAAGAGCAGAAATATCCTGAAGATAAGTTGACCTAGATTGCCTGAAACCCCAAAGCCGAACAAGACAAGCGGCAGCACTGAAAACAAGCCAAACCACGCGACAACCTCACTTAAGAATACAGCGATGATCGAAGGAGCGTTTTTGAGCGAAAACAAGTCCTTTAAGTTTAAGCTCAGATGATCGATCTCGTGGTGAATCCTGTCCCTCGCCTTGCCAAGCCGCTCCTCACCCAGCCCCCTGGTTAGCAAACGCCCATGCAGGATACGGCTAACCGAGGCTTTAGCCCGAACCGGTTGCTTGATAAAAAACAACGTGATAAGCGACCATATAGCCGCCGCTGCGGCGATGCCGAGCAGGCTTAATTTAACCGAATTTGAAAGCGATGACCTGAAAATAATAAAAATCATTAAACCGAGCGCAACAAAAAGCCATGATGAGATAGTCGCCCTGCTGCTGGTGACGGCAGTCGCCTCTCCGGGGGTTAAACCATCACCCGTTAAGAGGTAAATCTGTGTCGGGATCAACCCGGAGCCAAACGGTGTGATATAACCAAAGAAACTTCCGCCAAGGTAAACGCGCAGCGAAGCGGCAAAGCTGATGGGTTTCCTTGTCACTCTGGTCAGAAGATAAAACGGTAGTCCGCTAAAGATCCAACTCAACAGGACCGCAAGAGCCGCAAGCCCGAGAAAGGTAAGATTGATTTTTGAGAGTGCCAGGAGCGTACGCTTGTTGAAGGTAAGGGCTATGATTACACCTACCGTTACTATGCCAAGAAGCACTACGGTCAGTATGCCCTTTTTAGCCCGCTGCAGGCTTATGTTCTCCCGGTTGTTCTGCATGGGTCTTAGTATAATCGATAGCTTTTAGAGCGGTCTAGCGAAAAATAGGTCTTATCCGGTTTCATCCATCAGCTCATCGGTTCCGAAATCTTCTAAGAGTCCGCGGAATTCTTCTTTGTGCGACCGAGCTTGTTTAAGGATGACCTCCGCAAGCGCACGTAGCTGGGGATCCCAGATTTCCTCGAGATGAAGCTCGTATTCACTCACTATTTGAGACTCGAGGTCATAGTTGGCTCTCATCATATGCTCGAATACCTCGGGATTTACGGTATCGTAGTGGTCTGCCGCCGGAATCCCGCCCGCATCCTCGATACCGGTCACCAGCCACTGGATATGCTGGTTTTCTTCGTTGATGATGTTGGCCAGGATGCTTTGGGCGGGTTCGTGGTCTATGTCTGTGAGGTGTTGTTCGTATTGAAGCTTCGCCGTCCGTGCAAGGCGCAGGAACTGGTTGAATATATCGTACAAGTGCCGGCGAGACGCCATATATCATCCCTCCAAGTATCGCTTCTCGTATCCCTTTAGGTATCTCTTTAGTTATCTCTTTAGTTTCCTGCTATATGAGTTCCCAAAAACCGGGTAGTTGAAGCAGAACCTGTGCGGCTTGGCTAAACTGCGTCCTCGAATCCAATTTGGGGTTTGTCGTCATCGGAACCGTTCTCTGAGTCGAAGCTCTCTATCAACTCTATGCGCTCGACGACCTTAAGCATAACCTCGACTATTTCGGGGTCAAACTGGGTGCCTGAACCGGATTTCAGCTGCTCGGCACCCTGCCTGAGGGGCATTTCCTCCCGGTATGGCCTACTTGAGGTCATGGCCTCAATGGCATCGGCCACCGCCAGGATACGCGCACCGTAGGGGATCGCATCGCCCGCTAAGCCCGAGGGGTAACCGCCGCCGTTAAACCACTCGTGGTGATGTTTGACGATCGGCACGGCGCCCTTGAGGAACTCGATGGGTTTTACTATATCGGCGCTCATGGAGGCGTGACTTTTCATCAGCTCCATCTCCTGCTCGGTGAGGGCTCCGGGCTTGTTCAAAATCCGCTCATCGATGCCTATCTTGCCTATATCATGCAAGAGACCCGCATATTCGATCGTTTCAACCTCTTTCTGATTCATGCCAAGCCCCTGAGCAAGGGCGACGGCAAATCTGCTGACCCGGTTGGAATGGTTCGCCGTATATGAATCGCGGGCGTCAACGGCTTTGGCGAGCGCCCTAATAACCTCAATGGTCAAGTTGCGAATACCATCGACAAGTCGGGCGCTCTTTAAAGCGACCGAGATCTGATCGGCGAAAAGCAGGAACCTGTTTACCACCATGTCGCTGAACTCCTGGCGGTCTTTATACCAGACAACAACGCTGCCTATCGGCTCGCCGTCGACTGAAAGCGGTGCGGCGATCATTGACTTAACGTTAAAGCGGGCGTACATCTGCCGCACATCGTCGCTTAAATTAGAATCGTTTAAATCGCCCAGCAGTAGTATTTGCCCCGATGCTATCGACGGACAAATGTTGATACTGGGGGTTTTTCCTCGTATCCCCCTGATAAACTCGCGGCTTTCATCAGGGCCAAAACCATGCAGGCTTCGGATCTGTATATGCTTGTCGCCGTCAAGCAAGGCAATGCAGCAATAATCGGCCCCCACGAGTTTACAAATACCCTCGGTTATCAGGTTGAATATCGAGTCGATCTTCTGCCCGCCAAGAATTGCGGCGTCGATATCCGTCAGAAGTTTTAACTCTTCTACCCTACCCCTCAACTCATCAATATATTCCTGGATGGCGCCGTAAGAGTTCGACATGCTGTTGCGGATATTCTCAAACGCCGTGACGAGCCTATCTATTTCTTCAATACCGTGATAATTACAGGCAACATTAAGGTTTCCTTCAGCGAGTTGCTCGGCGGCAAGCGTAAGCTTGTATAAAGGGTTATGGGTTTTCAGCACAGCCATGGTCCCACCTAAGATGGCATACGCTATGTTAAAAACTGCGATGTAGAGGAAGCTCTGCAGAGGCTTGTCTGCCGCCCCGGGGTCGGAATCCAGAGAATACCACGCGATTAGGGCAAAGATGTTTGGTAGAATTACCCCTAGGGCCATCAGCATAAGCAACGTTTTTCTTTTTATGCCTTTCTTGACAGTATCATTCATAGTAATTCTTAACCTATAAATAATCGGGATGCCCCGGTGGGCGCACCATTCTCGGTCGTAGTCTCTTCACCGATGGTCTAATTTGACGATCTAATAGACTCATCGGCAAACCGGTGCGTGCGCTTAATATGGCGGGTGTATTAACTACATAGCACTAAAGAGCCGCAGGCACCCGCTCCGGCCAAGGCGCACCCCTTGGGAAGCTCAGCGCCGAAAGCCCTCTCTTTCCGCCAGCAGATCGAGTTGAATCGCTAACTCAAAATCAAGGGCGCTGACGGGGTTGTCGCTTATTATTTCCTTGATATAGGAACTGCATTTATTGCAAAAGCTTACCCTCCAGCCACCGGCACCCTCCACAGTAAAGTAGCCCAAGGCTGGGTGATCGTTATTATAGCATGCCGGACAGGTTACCCTGTTAAAGAGCCACTCCGTCTCGCATAAGGAACAGACAAGAAAGCGGCGCCCGCCATTTCTTTCCTGGCGCCCGCCGACCGGGGTATGCCCACAGGCCGGGCAGATATTTAAAAGCCATCTGTCGTGCTCTATGTAGGGACGAATAAGGCCGGCCCAGCTTTTTAAAAATGGCTTTAAAAGCTCCTGCAAGAAGAACAGGTAAGAGTCCGGATTGGCACCTAGAATTGCCGCATCAGATTTTGCAGGGTCAAAGTTTCCTTTGATATAAGAAGCAGTGCCACCTAAAACCCTTTCAAACTCCAGCTTCTTGATAAACTCAAAGGGCTGGTATTTAGCAAGCAGGGTTTGCAGCCTGGTAAATAAAGAGACCAACTCGTTCTCCGGCAGGTCTAAAGTATAGATTTGAAGCCAGGGTCGTCCCTCAAGATGAATATTTTTAAGGTCTTGCTGAGGTGGCTCAAAGTGAACCACCTCAGCCGTTTTGGGAAATTCTTTCTGTAACCCTCTTATCTCATTTACAAGCCTTGCAAGCTCCGGTGGATGCTGCAACAAATAAATCCCGTCCTTTTCTTAGTGTTTATCCAACCTGGCCGGCATAAAGAATAACGTATCTCATTAAAAAACCGCCGACTAGAACCAGCACCGCCGAAAGTGTGACCGCGCCCGGCGTGGCTTTGCCGATCCTCATTTCTCTGTACTCAATGGCCAGCGGAGCAATAAGACCCATAAATACAACCCCCAGCCAGAAGGCGACCGCATAGCGACCGGCTACCAGGGATTGCAGCGCACTCGGGGCCCAGGCGGCCATTCCGATCATTAAAGCTATTATAGCCAGTATCTCCAAAACGATGACCTTTACATCAACCTTGTCGAGAAGATGCATTAACTCTTCGTCCGTATCCCTCCTTGCTTTCATCCCCAGCACAAGCGCGGCTATTCCTGTCGAGGTGGCTGAGAGCAGGAAAAGCATGCCTAAAAACGGTGTCGCCCGCCAAAGCGGCACGGATGTTGCTGTCAGCAGCACACCGGTATATCCGGCCACCAAGATACCGAAAAACGCGGCAATATAAGAAATGATTCTGCGCAGTGAATCGCTGCCCGTAAGAAACAGCACCAGATTAATAACCAGGAGAATAGCGAAAAAGCTTAAAAACCATACTCCCTGGGACATGACCGAGCTGATATTAACCATGGGCACGAAATCATTGCTAACAATGAAGTGCCAAAATGAAAGGGGCTTGCCCAGGTCTACCACCAGTAATAGCAGTCCCACTACGATTAAAGGCAGGGCGATAATGTTTCCCCACAAGGTGAGTCGGCGGTATTTACCGCCGCTTAAAACCTCAGCCAGCGTACCGCCGTAGAAAGCGGCCGAGGCAATGCCTGCTAAAAATAGATAAAGAGCGATAATTATTGACCAATTTGCTGAGCGCATCAAGATCTTCCCCCTTTCAGGCCTCTCTCTCGTGCCTCTAAAAAGCTCTTAAACGGTACCAGCGCGATAAGTGCTCCGGCTACGCCAACACCGAGCCAGCCTGCAAAGATATTTGCCGTTGCAACCTGCGGATTTTTTGGAAGACCATAAGCCTCAGGCTCATCGTTAAGCAGATAGATTGTGTTGGTGCCGCCTGCTTCGTTTAACCCATAGAAGATGGCCTTTTGCCCTTCAGCCCAAAGCCCTTGCCGGCGCTGTTTGGCCAGTTTTATCATCTCGCTGCGCTCACCGAAGTTCAGGGCCCCGGTTACACAGGTGCTGACGCACGCCGGTTTTAAACCTGCCTCCACCCTGTCCGGGCATCTGTGACATTTTCTTGAGGTGCCCGTGTCTTCTGAGAAATTGGCGGCACCGAACGGACAGGCTACTACACAATTTTTGCAGCCCACGCAGCGATTTTGATCGATCTCGACCCTGCCATCGGGCATCTTTCTTGCCGCGCCGGTCGCGCAAACTGCAACGCAACTCGGTTCTGAGCAGTGCATACACTGGGTTTTTGCGAAAAGGAACTTAACATTGTCGCCCTCACGCTTTTCCCTGAAGTTAATCTTGGTCCAGGTGTTTCCCGTCAAGGTTCGGGGGTTCTCATAGCTGCCCCAGAACACCGTTTTATCGCCTGGAAGGCCATTCCATTGCTTGCAGGCAACCTGGCAGCCGCGACAGCCAATGCACTTGGAAGCATCATAAAAGATCGCGTTTTCCACCACTTAAACCACCTTCTTTATCTCTGCAAGGAAAACCTTATATTCTGGAATGCCCGTGTTTGCGTCGCCGATGTGCGCCGTGAGCTTGTTAGCGGAATCGCCGGTTGCAATCCCCTGAAAGCCGAAATGCCAGGGGATACCGATAATTTCCACCTTCTTACCGTTCACATTCAGCGGTTGCATGCGCACAGTGACTAGTGCATAAGCGTCTACCTCACCGCGAGCGGAAGTAACTTTCACCTTATCGCCATTCTTTATTCCCCTGGCTTTAGCCAGGCTCGGGCTTATTTCAGCGAAGGTAGTCGGCATTAACTCCGCCAGCCAGGGCAAGTTCCTGCTCATCGCGCCTGCCTGCCAATGCTCGGAAACGCGGTAAGTTGTGCCGACACACGGGAATTTCGAAGCTTCACCCCTGTTATTCATCGATGTTTTTGGAACTTTTACCGCCGGGTTAAGCCCCTGACTGCTTATAGCATTCTTAAAGGGGCTTTCAAAAGGCTCGTAGTGCTCTGGAAACGGCCCTTCTTTCATCTTGTCGGTAAACAGAGCACCCAGGCCGGTAGCCTGCATGATGAACGGTTTAGTACCTCCACCCTTGATATCTGTTGGGGCCAGCGTCAGTTTGAAATCAGGTACATCCTTTCCAACCCATTTCCCCGGCTTGCCGGTTTTTGGATCGATTGCCAGCGGATCCCACCAAATAATCTTTTTATCCTCACTCCAGGGCCTGCCGGCAATATCTGCGCTACAGCGGTTATACAGGATTCGACGGTTGACCGGCCAGGCATAAGACCAGTTCAAGTAGCTGCCGATGCCGCTTTCATCCTTGTTGTCACGCCGCCTGGCAAGGTATTTGCCTTCTTTCATGATACCGCCCCAGATCCAGATACCGCAGGAGGTGGAGCCATCCTCTTTTAGATCTGCAAAGGTTGCCATTGGTTTTCCGGTGACGGTCTCGAAACCGCCCATCTCAAGAGCTATTTTGTCTATGTCGGGCCCATCGCCTTTGCCGAAGTCCCAGGTAAGATACTTAATGGGCTCGTCCTGTGGCAAAGCGCTATCTTTATAAAGCTCTTTGGCACGCCTGGCTATCTGATCTATCATCCAAAGGTCGCTTTTTGAATCACCTACGGGCTTAACAGCCTGCCAGCGGTATTGTATCCAGCGCCCGCTGTTGCTGATTGAGCCTTCCTTCTCGATAGATGACGCCGCAGGCAGGAAGAAAACCTCTGTCTTAATCTTATTTGGATGTGCGCCGGGTCGCTTCCAGAATACAGCGCTCTCGGTCTCCCAGAGATCGGCAACTACCATCCAGTCTAGATTTTCCATGGCTTTTGATTCTTTGTTGGCGTTAGGTCCGCCGACCAGGGGATTTGTACCAAATAAGAACAGGCCGTTGATTTTGCCGTCATACATGGCCTCAAATACCCCTATATGGGTGTAATCAGTTTTTGCGTCGCGCTTGGGCAGGTACTGGTAAGCGAATTCGCTCGGCGCCGTTGCACTGTCGCCCCACCAGGCTTTAAGAAGGCTGACCATGAATTTTGGTTTGTTTGACCAGAAACCGGTCTTTGGCGTCTCTTTTTCAAGATAAGCCTTAAGACTTGCATACTCCGGCATGTTGGTCGGAGCACCGATGTAGCCTGGAAGCAGGTGGCTTAAAAGCGCTATGTCGGTTGAACCTTGAACATTTGACTCTCCGCGCAAAGCGTTTATGCCGCCTCCGGGGAGACCTATGTTACCTAAAAGCAGTTGAAGTATAGCCAGCGCGCGTATGTTTTGGGACCCGACCGTATGCTGTGTGATGCCCATAGCGTACAGTATGGTTCCGGACTTATCCGGACTCCCCGTTGCCGCAAAAGCTTTGGCGACCTTTAGAAACGCATCCTTTGAAACACCGGTTATCCCGGTTACGGTATCGACGCCGTAGCGAGAATAATGCTTCTTCATTAATTGAAAAACGGTACGTGGGTTCTGAAGAGTAGCGTCCTTCAGCGGCTTGTCATCGGGGCCCTTCTTAATAGTCCAGGTGTCGACGGCATATTTCTTATTTATCGGGTCGTAGCCGCTAAAAAGGCCGTCTTCAAAAGTATAGCCATCGCTTACTATAGCCGATGCATTTGTATAGTTGACCACATAATCCTTCCAGTACAGCTCATTTTGCAGAATGTAGTTTATCAAGCCGCCGATAAATGCGATATCGGTTCCCGGACGGATTGCGGCGTAGACATCGGCTTTGGCCGATGTTCTGGTAAAACGGGGATCGACGCTAATTATCTTAGCGCCTCGTTCTTCTTTTGCTTTCATTAACCACTTGAAAGAAATTGGGTGGTTTTCAGCAGCATTGCTACCTATAATCATCGCGCAATCGGTATTTTTTAAATCGATCCAGTGGTTTGTCATCGCGCCACGGCCAAACGAGGGGCCAAGACCGGCCACCGTGGACGAATGTCATATACGCGCCTGGTGCTCTAAAAATACCACGCCGAGGCCGCGCATCAACTTAGCAAGAAGATAGCATTCCTCATTGTCCAACGCTGCCCCGCCTAGAGAAGCAATCGCCTCTGTGCGATTAACGATCATATTGCTTTCCCTAGCAATAAAACCGGCGTCTCTGGTTTCTTTGATTCTATGAGCAATACGGTCGAGGACCCAGCCCCATTCCTTCTCTTCCCATCTGTCGCTGCCGGGGGCGCGATAAAGTGGTTTTTTCATGCGGCGTTCGTTGATAGCCACCTGAAAGAGAGAAGAACCTTTACTGCATAGAGAACCTCTGTTGATGGGGTGGTTGGGGTCTCCTTCGGTGTTAACTACTTTTCCGTCTATGGTATGGGTGATAATACCGCAGCCAACAGCGCAGTAAGGGCAAATGGTCGGCGTTTCTTTTGCGTACTTGATTTTAAGCCGGTTTGTGCTTGCTTCTACGTCCGCCAGATCAAAGCCCAGGTTCAGAAAGAGAATAGCTGAAAACGCACCTGTAGTTTTCAGAAAATCTCTTCTAGTTAGCTTAGAGTTCATTCCTTTCTCCTTTTCCAAATATGACCCCGAGAAAAGCAAAAACTAACCACTACAGCCACTGTGCGCATCAACCACCTCCTCGTTTAGTTATTAGCAGTCGATTATTGATTTTAAGTTATTAATTTACACTCCTGGCATACTCCTGGTGCGCCTGATTGGAGCTATGGCTTATGATAGCACAACCAATATACACCGCCTGTATTGTTTGGTAAACCAACGCTGATCAAAGTCTCTGATTCTAGCTACAAGCACCCATGAGACTTAATCGCTTAGCATATCCTGATTATAATCCAAGTCATCACCAACATGTCTTGACAAGAGGTCTTTTCTTTATCTAATTCAATCTATTTTCCATTTTCGATTCTCTGCTGTCACAAAACAAAGAGCCGCAAAAGCGGCTCTTTGTTTTGTAGACCTAACGGGTCGCTATTTGAACAACGTAGCAAAAATCTTCGAGCGGTTGGAAAAGCTGATTAAGTAATAACTCGACTGCCTTAACATTAACCCTTCAATAAGTTGGTAATTATCTTTATCATCACATCTTTTTCTTTAGGGTCGCTGATTGCAATAAGAAGAGCAAGGGCAACTAAGGTGGTGTCGGTGATTTTTCTTTCTCCTGATTGCTTTAAAATGGAATGATTCTGTTCTAAGAAATATATAAATAACAAGGAACCAATTCGCTTGTTACCGTCGGTAAACGGATGATCTTTTATTGTTAAATAAAGTAAATTGGCGGCTTTTTCCTCAATACTTTGGTATAGCTCTTTGCCATCAAATGTCTGATAAATGGTGCCGATAATGCCTTGAAACTTGGAGCCTATTTCAGATCCGAAAAGATTACTGGCTTCACCTTTTGCCGTAAGGCTAACTTTTAATTGATCTATAAGTTTCCTACATTTCTCATAATCCAAGACAAATTCAGGGCCCCTACCTTTAGTTAAACTCAACGTTCCTTCATCATACTGGTAGAGAAGAGTGAGGGACTCAGAATATTCATTGATGAGTTTTAATAATTCCTGGGCTTGGTCTTGAAGTTCAGGGTAACTCGCTTTGTTTTGGATAAAGCTTATGGCTTCCTGTAATTCTTCAAGCTTCTCTGTTTGCTCCAAGAGCCGCTTTTGGTTTATGGCATATCCTTTGACAAGATAATCTTTAAGTTTTTTTGTAGCCCAAATTCTAAACTGAGTACCTCTTTGAGATTTAACTCGGTAACCAACCGAGATGATGACGTCAAGGTTATAGAAGTTCGTTTCATACATCTTTCCGTCTCTGGCAGTTATTCGGAATTTCCTAATAACTGAATTTTCTTCAAGCTCGCCCTCCTTGAAAACGTTTTTAATGTGTTCATTGATGGTTGGGGTAGTTTTTTGGAAAAGCTCTGCCATTTGAGCTTGAGTAAGCCAAACGGTTTCTTCTTCCAATCTTACCTCAAGATTAGCCTGTCCATCTTTTGTGGTGAAAATGACAATATCACCCTTAGGCTCAGGCTCTTGCTTATCACTCAAAATTGTGGGTTTAATGGGTTTCATAGTCTTTATTCTATAGTAGTCAAATGCTTTTTCAATTATTTTTATTAAGCCTTAACTTATATCTTGATTATATCGATTAGCTCTTCAGGGTTTAGATTTGGTTCGAAGGCCCGCAAATTGGTTTGTTGCAGCAATTGTGCCTTTATATATCAGCTTAGGATGCGTATCCCAATTTCTTTAACAAGAACAGCGCCTCTACTGTAAAGCTTGCCCTGTGCTCCTCACCATAATTTGTGGCAATTCCCCCATCGTCTGCATCGTCTGCCTGGTAACTTTCCATTTTAGCAAAAGCTAATTTAAGGAGACCTTCTGCAAACTGGCCTGTATTTAGGCTGCTATACGCTATTGCACAGCTGAGAACGCTAGCCACAATTGGTTTTCATACCTGTCGGGATGCATCCAGGGCGAGGGATTAAACATTAAAATCTCTTGCGGCTCATTGAAGTAGCCCTTTTCATTTTATACTCTTTTTAGATACTCAATAGTCTTGTTTAACTTAATCGACTCAAAAGCTTGTAACCATACAAACCATTGCAGAGCGATCCATGTCGAAGAAATCGTTGAAATATTTGCTTGGAAGTCTTTGTCCGTCTTGGTCCATCCACCATCGCTTAATTGGTAACTAGAAATTGCCTCGATTGCTCGTTCTTCTGAATCTTACCAACAGCAAAGTGCGCAAGTTTAGTTAGTACGTTATCGCCTGTTTTTTCAACGAAATTGGCTGCGGTATTTATATTCATAACTCAATTATAGCATGCTAAAAGAGCAGTCTAGCATATAAGATACCAACAAGCGACACCTCGGTATCATTATATAAAACAGAGCTAGAATTTTATATTTTGTTAGTAGGAGTTCGACCCCCGTTGAGGGTTATCACTTTTGGGCATAAAAAAATGCCTTTGTACAGGCATTTCACAAAGGCATAAATTGGTAGCGCGTACGGGGGTCGAACCCGTGATCTCCGCCTTGAGAAGGCGATCTTATACTGAAAAATGGTAAACTCTGATATTGCACCAAGAACAAATATATAGCCTTCTACCTGCTATTATATAATTATTGCTTTTTCCTTCTTGTTCACCTCTTGCCACTGTTTTATAATCAAGTTGCACTTACTGTGCACTTACGACACTTACGCAAGTGAAACCTGAGAGGGTTTTATGCGAGTAGCAATTAATAAACGCTTAGTTGAATCTTTAAAGCCAGCAGATAAACCTTATGAGGTCCGAGACACAAAACTTAAAGGTTTTATCCTTCGTGTCCAACCGTCCGGGGTTATGACTTATATTTGCCAATACGGGCGCGGCAAGAGAATAAATATCGGATACACTAGTGTGCTTACCCCAACGCAGGCAAGAGAACGCGCTAAAGGAATATTGGCCGATGTTGTAAAAGGCATTGATCCGCAAGAGGATAAGCGCAAAACTAAAGCTCATACCCTTGAAAGCTATATCTTAAATGTTTACGAGCCCTGGGTTAAGACTCACCACAAAAACGCAGATGCGACCATTAAGAGACTAAAAGCTAACTTTTTACCTATCCTTGGCAAGGTGAAGCTTGGCGATATCACGGCCTGGAACGTCGAAAAATGGCGCTCTGACAAGATCAAGGCCGGTGCAAAGGCCTCTACAGTCAACAGGGACCTAAACCCACTAAAAGCCGCTCTATCCCGTGCAGCCCAATGGGGATTTATTAACGCCAATCCCCTAACCTCTATCAAGCCTATAAGGGTTGATAGCAAGGCTATCATTAGATACCTAAGCGACAATGAGGAAGAGCGCTTAAGAACCGCGTTAGATAGCCGCGAAGAACGTATAAGGCTTGAGCGCGACAGCGCTAACAATTGGCGAAGAGTGCGCGGCTATAAATTGTTGCCGAATTTGAGAAAACTACCCTTTGCCGATTACCTAAAACCGCTGATTATTCTGGACCTCAACACCGGGCTTAGGCGCGGTGAGCTATTTAACCTAAAATGGAATGATGTTGACCGTGCCATGCTTACCGTTAAGGGCGAGGGCGCGAAGACCGGCCAAACGCGGCACGTCCCATTAAATCAAGAGGCTTATTCCGTACTCTACCAGTGGAAAACGCAAAGCCAGGATAATAAGCTTGTCTTCCCTGGAAAAGGCGGCGGGCGGTTAACCAATGTTAATAATTCGTGGCGTAAACTGCTAAAGGATGCCAATATAACAGATTTCCGATTCCACGATATGAGACACCACTTCGCCAGTCGCTTGGTCATGGCAGGCGTGGATTTAAATACCGTTCGAGAACTCTTAGGCCATGCCGACATTAAAATGACGCTGCGCTATTCGCATCTAAGCCCGCAGGTTAAGCAGGCGGCTGTGGATAAACTGGTAAAGGGCAAGATACGGGAAACGCAAAACCTAAAAAAGACAATGATTACGGTGTAGCGATAAATCCCTTTTCTTTTGATGATGCGGCCCTGGAAAAGTTAAGAGACACCGGCATATATGAAGGAGACCAAAGAGATAATGCCACAATTACGGGATGTTAAAGGCAATGAAGCCATTGCGGCTTTTGAAAGAGCAGGTGCTGTTAAGAGAAAAGGTAAAGGTGACCACGTCAACCTTAAAATGCCAAATGGACAGCTTATTACTATACCAAGCAGTGGTGTTGTAAAGATTGGCTTGCTAAAGAAAGCTATAAAGAAGGCGGGCCTAACAGAGAAAGAGTTTTTGAACCTACTTTAAGGAGTGTTTATGCAGTACACAGTGTTAATCCACAAAGCGGAAGAAGGCGGCTATTGGGTGGAAGTGCCAGCTATAAGCGGCTGTTTTTCCCAGGGAGAAACAGTAGAAGAAGCCCTCAAGAACGTCAAGGAAGCCATTGAACTTCACCTTGAAGTTTTAAAGGAAGAGGGTAAAGAAATCCCAACCGAGGAAGACGTTGTTGGAACCGTAAAAATTGCGGTGTAGCGGGCAAGATAGACAAAATTGGGGAAACACGCAGGATGTACGGATTAGAGATAGGAATAACATGGCATATTTTTGGCCATCAAAATCGCCATGCTGCACTTAGTATGCACTTACGAAAAAAGCCTAGAACTCAAATTTGCTGGTTCTAGGCCTCCGACCTGGTAGCGCGTACGGGGGTCGAACCCGTGATCTCCGCCTTGAGAGGGCGATGTCCTAGGCCACTAGACGAACGCGCCATGATATGATCGTGATATAGAGTTTATATTCCAAAGCCCCCAATCAGGCCTCCAACATAAACTATGGCAGCCTCACGCTGCCGGTTCATATTATACTGAACTAAATCCGCAATGACAAGTACCCTGTCACCACGCGCCGTACCCTGCTCTGTATCCACATTATTCACATGTGAACGCTACCTCCACTTTACGTTTATGATTCTCGTCCTTTTTTGCGCCTCGAGCATCTAGCGCTTTATATACCAGGTATTACTTATGTATTAAGCTATCCTTAACCCTTATGCTTATCACACCATCCAACCTATATATATCCAATTGCACGCCAATCTCACCGAGCAATGCTGAGCATTACAGTACTTTATGTTATGATTACCTGAGCTGTAAAAGATTAAAGCAAGAAATTAAGATACGAGGAGGTCTTTTTTATGATATGGAGATGTAAAGGGTGTGGGATGTTAACGGTCGGGATGAACCCGCCCGAAGATTGTGCGGTCTGCGAGACCAAACCCAAAGAGTTCGTTAAAGTTGATCAAATCGAGAGCGTCCAGGGCACCGAAACCGAAAAGAACTTGCGGAAAGCCTTCTCCGGTGAATCACAAGCGAATCGCCGGTATCTGCTGTTTACCCAGATGGCACGACTTGAGGGTAATAAGGAAGCCGAAGAGATGTTCTTAAATTTCTCTTATGAAGAGACCTGGCATGCGCTCTCACACCTGCTCTATTTACTTGGAGGCGCCACCAAAACACTGGATAACCTGCGAGAATCCATAGAAGGCGAAACCTACGAATCAGAAAAGATGTACAAAGGGTTCTCCCGGAAGGCTAAGGAAGAAGGCCTGGATAATATAGCCCTTATCTTCGATTGGCTCTCCAGAGTAGAGGGCGAGCACGCCCTGTATTTCAAGAAACTCCTGGATAAAATGGAGCAAAGCTAAGGCCTGCCTCTTCAGCGAGTTCCATGTACAGTTTAATAAACCGTCTCCGTGCCCTGAAGACAATCGAGCGAACCGCCGCCACTGTGGTGTCGATTAACATTCTATCCTCAACCTCATCGAGGGCTATTCCAGGATTCGATGGCTGGCAGTTTTTAAACTTCCTGTGAATCTCATCGATATCAAAATCGGCATGGGGCTCGATCTTTAATGCCTTTTGCCTTCTCAGCTCATCAAGACAGAGGTTCGTCGTTACTCTATAAAGCCATGCTTGAAGAGTATTAAACACACATCGTAAAAGGACGGGACTGGTCGTCCCCGCCTTTATTTTTATCCTTATCTTTTTTATCATCTTTTTCCTTGCCTGCATCATAATCGTCGAGGTAGGTGTCGCTATTAAGGTAGTGCTCATCGTCCCAAACCAAGTCGTCATCGCCGTACGCCTCTACCCTATTTCTTCCCTTGCTCTTGGCCCTGTACAGGGCGGAATCCGCGGTTTTTATGAGGCCTTCCTTCGAGATCGAGTCATAGGGATAGGTCGCCAGCCCGATTGAGACGGTTAATCTACCCGACGGTTGCTCGTGCGCACCAGGGATTGATGCTTGCTCGACTTCTTTACATATACGCTCGGCGACAACCCGAGCGCTGGCCTTATCGGTATCGGGCAAGATTACGCTCATTTCTTCTCCGCCATAGCGAAATACGAAGTCGACATCACGCACCGCACTAACGATGACTTTGGCGACTGCACGGAGCGCCTCATCGCCTTGCTGGTGGCCGTTTTTATCGTTGAAATGCTTGAAATGGTCGATATCGATCATGGCAAAGGAGAGCTTATCTTGCAGGCGTCTAGCACGGTTTATTTCGTGGTCGAGTCTGCTATACAGTTTCCGGTAATTCCAAAGATCGGTTAATGGGTCGACAAGGCTCATATATTCCGTCTTCTTGTGCAGTTTGTCCACTTCCCGACCGATCCACAGCCAGCCCGCAATCGCGACGAGCAGCAGGGGAATAAACACCGCAAAATGATTGACAAGCTGTCCCTTTACCTGGTCTTGAATATACCGGGTATCAACACCGGCCCTGGTAAACCATGGCACTTTGGTGGTCGATGCAAAACCGTAAACCCTGGTAATTTCATCGGGACCTGTTACCTTGTCCACGCCCTCAGTTTTCCCTGCCATCGCTTTTACGATTGCATGCTGCGAGAGATCGCGACCGCTATATTTACCGTATTCCTTACTCCTTGCGATAACCATGCCGTCTTTGTTAACGACACCCACTACCGTATGCTCGGAGCCGTTAAGCTGGATAAGCCTGCCCTGGATCTTCCTAAGGTCAAACGAAGTCGAAACAAATCCAACCTTCTTGTCGGCATAGTTAAATACCGGGTACGTAACATTTATGACCGGCTTTCCGGTCGGCATGTAACGCATAAAATCCCCAACCGAAACATCGTTGGATACAACGGCCTTCTTGAAGAAATCAGCATTACGCACATTCGTTGTTACGCTGTTGGCCTCTCCTGGGTCCAACACCGCCGATGCACGGATATTGCCGTTCAGATCGATGAAAGTAAGGCTCCTGTAATAGGGATAGCTCGGGATGATTTTTTTGAACCATGCGTTAACAGCCGGGTAATTCTGCGTGCGGACATCCTTGCTATTGGCGATCGGGATTAAGAACTCGCCGGTCGAGGTGATATAATCATCGATCTCATGCGCAACGTTTTTAGCGAGCAGAAGACTTTCGGCTTGTGCCTGCTTTTCCAGGGTCTCGTTGATGCTAAGCGCCTTATATATTGAGAAAGCGATAAACGGTAGAATCATTACCAGCAGGAGAATAAACAACCGCTCTTTTAATGAAAAAAACTGCTTCACATTATCGTCTAAATTAGCTAACACGCAATTACCCCTCTGATATGCACAATATTGGATTACATATCGGCATTATCCTGCGGTTTATTTACATGCAGCGAGACTCCAGCTATAGCCTCCGGCAGTATCCGACCACCAAAAACACAGGGTGTTAACTGCCGACCGGGCGGTCGTTAGATTAGCCCGCAGCCTTTAATTGCTGCATGATAAGACCGGGCATCGCGTCAATCCTGGCGACCTTATCAACCGCGCCTTTTTCTATCGCCGACTTGGGCATTCCGAATACGACGCAAGATTCTTTACTTTGCGCGATATTAAACGCCCCGGCCTCTTTCATCTCGAGCATGCCTTGGGCGCCATCGCTGCCCATTCCGGTTAATATCACGCCGATCGCCTTATCCCCGGCCGAGTGTGCGGCGGATCGGAACAAGACATCTACCGACGGCTTATGACGGTTTACGGGGGGGCCGTCTTTTACCTCGACATAGAAACCACGGGGATCGCGCTGAAGCAGCATGTGCTTGCCGCCGGGGGCTATAAGCACGGTTCCCCGTTCGACTCTGTCGCCGTTTTCGGCCTCTTTTACGGCAAGATTTACCAGCCCATTTATTCTTTCGGCATAAGCCCTGGTGAAGTTGGGGGGCATGTGCTGTACGATGACTATGCCGGGGGAATCCGGCGGCAGGATTCTTAACAAATCGCTAATGGCGACCGTGCCCCCGGTTGAGGCCCCCAATACAATAATGTTCTCGGCCGCTTTACCGCCGACTGCTGCTTGTTTCTTGATTACCTCATCGACTGAATAGCGTGGGGGAGCGGCAAGCTTGGTCGGCTTAGCGCGCACATTCGCCCTTGCGGCGCCTTTTACTTTTGTGAGGATCTCTTCCTCTATCGTCTCAATGCTCTCGGAGATATTAGTCTTTGGCTTTGTGATAAAATCAACCGCACCAAGCTCTAAGGCGCGTAAGGTTTCGGAGGCATTACGGTCGGTATGCGAGCTAAGCATAATTACAGGAACCGGGTGGGTCTGCATTATCTTTTCTAGAAACGTTATGCCGTCCATCCCCGACATCTCGACATCCAGCGTAATGACATCCGGCTTGAACTTTAGTATTTTTCTCTCGGCGAATATCGGGTCGCTGGCAACCTCGACCGCTTCTATATCACGGTCGCGTTCCAAAATCTCTTTTACCAATTGCCGGATAACCGCCGAATCATCAACAACCAATACTTTAATATTAGCCACGAGTTCTCCTCTAATTACCGGTAACGATCTAACAAAGGCCGTTAACTAATTTTACGATACAGGCTGTTGCCCAACAGTTTAAACTTGGTCTCGCAGCCAACCGGCGACTCGGAGTGCCCGAGAAACAAGTACCCACCCTCTTTCAAGGCGTTATAAAATTGGTTAATAACCTTTATTTTGGTCTCCTCATCGAAGTATATAATAACGTTTCGGCAAAAGATGATATCAAATCGGCGCTTTGTCGGTAAGCTATCATACACCAGATTGTGCCTGCGAAAAACGACCATGTCTTTGAGGGCGCCCTTGGCCATAAACAATCCCTCGTTTTCACCGACGCCCTTCTTAAAATAGGTTCGCAGGTATTCATTAGGTATCGGCGAAACAATTTGATCTTTATAGATACCCGCTTTGGATTTATCAAGCATTTCCGTATCGAGATCGGTGGCCAGTAGCTTAACATTCCAGCCGGGCTTGCTCTTGAAAAACTCTTTTAGAGTGATGGCTATCGTGTATGGCTCTTCGCCCGACGAGCAGCCCGCGCTCCAAACCCGCACCTTTAGCTTGCCCTGCCGCCTGCCTTCCTCGTATATCTGAGGCAAAGCGGTCTTCTGCATGAAATCGAAATGGTGGCTTTCGCGGTAGAAATCCGTCTTGTTTGTGGTCATACGGTTGATCAGGTGATCGATCTCGTCGCGGCCTTTGCTACCCTCGGTGATATATCTATAGTAACCGGCAAAGCTTGTCAGGCCCAAGGTACGCAGGCGCTTTGAGAGCCTGGATACAACGAGCATTTTTTTATGGTCGGATAAATTGATGCCTGTCAGCTCTTTAACAAGGCTTCTCAGGAGTTCGAACTCCGTGTCGCTGATTCTATATTCCGTTTCTACGCGCAGTCCCATGTAGTCCATCCGGTTGCCCTAGTCACACTTAAATAAAGGCCCCGAAAGATAACTCCCAGGGCCTTATTGCTTCTTCGTTACGCCGCACTCAACATACCGATCTCGCCCTCTGAGAGGACACGGTCGATATCAAGGAGAATGATGAGCGTATCACCTTTCCTCCCCATGCCGCTGATGAACTCAACCTTAACCCCGCTCGAGAAATCCGGGGTGGGCTGCATCTCATCCTCTTTAAGGGTAATCACATCTGAAACCGCATCGACTATCACGCCGATGACCTTTTCCTTTACCTCAAGGATGGCGATCACGGTATAGGTGTCATATTCTCTTTCTTGCATGGCAAATTTAAGCCGCAAGTCTATGACCGGCACTACGGAGCCCCGTAAGTTGATGACCCCTTTTACAAACGATGGCATATTTGGGATCTTCGTAAAACCGGGGTATCCGATGATCTCCTGCACTTTGAGAATTGCAATCCCGTACTCCTCATCACCGAGAGTGAATGTTACAAACTGATTTGCTGTTGCTGTTGAGATGGCCTCATTTACCTGTTCAAGCTTGCTCATTTATAACAATCTCCTTTTAAAACTCTTCGAAATCATCATTTTGGTCTTGATGTTTTAATTACGCAGCTTCGCTTCCGCGATGTCCAAAGTCGAGCTGCGACGAACTAAACGCCATTTTCTCTAAGCCATGGATGTCAAGGATTAGAGATACCGTCCCGTCTCCAAGGATGGTCGCACCTGAGGCCCCGTCTACCTGGTGGAAGTTCTTCTCCAGGCTCTTAATGACCGCCTGCTGTTGTCCAAGCATGTCGTCGACCAAAACGCCAAATCTGCGCTGCCCGCTCTCGACGATAACAACTAGCGCTTCAGAGGGGTCTGTTTTGTCTGTTTCAATACCGAACACACTATGCAGGCGAACGAGGGGCAGATACTCACCCCGGGCGTCGATTACTTCGCCCTCACCCTGCACCGTCTTCACCGCTTCTTTTGTCGGGCGGATCGACTCAACAATGGAGAGCAGAGGAATTGTTATGATCTCCTCGCCGACTTTAACGTTCATGCCATCGATAATCGCAAGCGTTAAAGGAAGCCGTATCTTAAATGTGGTGCCCTTGCCGACCTCGGAGATGACCTCGATAGTCCCGCGAAGCTCATCGATATTCTGCTTAACGACATCAAGGCCGACGCCCCGACCTGAAACCTCGGTGACCTGCTTTGCGGTTGAAAACCCCGGCATAAATAGGAACTGGTAAAGGGCCTTCTCGTTAGGGGTATCATCATTTCTTATAAAGCCTTTCTCTATGGCTTTCTTGAGGACCGATTTATGATCGATGCCTTGACCATCATCGGCTATCTCAATAATAATCTCGCCTTCCTGTTGGTATGCACAAAGCTTAACGGTGGCTTCCTCCGCTTTCCCCGCATTAACACGCTCTTCGGGTAACTCGACACCGTGGTCGATTGCATTCCTTATAAGATGCTTGAGCGGATCGCTTAGCTGCTCAACAACGTTTTTATCAAGCTCTGTCTCGGTGCCTGACAGTTCAAGGCGGATTAGTTTATGCTGATCGTTTGCAAGGTCTCTGATAACCCGGTGAAAGCGGCTGAAAAGCCCCTCAACCGGCACCATGCGCACACGCATGACCTGTTCTTGTAAATCACGGCTGATTCTCTCCAGGCTTTCTATCGCACCCTGAGCGGATCGCTTATTGCCGGGAAGCATACTGCACTGTTGCTGGTTTACGCGGGCGACGGCGATAACCATCTCGCCTACGAGGTTAACAAGCTTATCCAACTTGTCCGTATCAACCCTGATGGTTGAGGCTTTTTTAATTTCGCGGCTTTTAAGCTGCTTCTCCAAAGCGCTCCGCACATCATGCTCCGAGACTTTACCGCGTTGAACCAGCAACTCTCCGATTTTTTGCTGGGATGATAGAACTTCTTCGATATCCTTTTTTGACACAAGTCCTTTATCCGTCAGGATTTCTCCGAGCTTCATATCGGCAACCCTAAGATCAACGCCGTCTTTAAAAAAGCGCGTGACATCTTCGATCGCTATCTGGCTACTATCCTGGACGAAAACAAAGACGTTCTCAACCTTAGATTGCAGCTCTCGCGTCCTTATTACCAGGTGCCAGCGCAGATAGAGTTTATAGATGTCGAGTGAATGGAAATCGGGGGTGTCTTGTGTAGTTACTTCAAGCTCAACGATTTCTCCCATATCCTGTAGCTCACGAAGGAGCATCAGGGGATCGGTACCGGTTTCGAGGATAGTTTCGGGCAATGCCAGCTCAATCTCAAAGTACGCATACTTGCTCTCCTCCCGGTTCTCGGGAACCTCTTTCTCTGTGATTGATTCCTGCACCGAAGCTGCCGGTAGAAACCGGCGAAGCATAGTAAGGACAAACTGCATTTCGCGTTCGTCGATGTCTCCCCCGCCTTCAGACGCGACCCTGATCATTTCCTTCAACAGGTCGACAGCCCTCAGCAGTACGCTGACCAGGTCGTTTGTTACAACAAGCTTGTGGTCTCTGACCAGGTCGAGGACACTTTCCATCGAGTGCGTGAAATCTGAAAGTGCGGTTAGCCCAACGACGCCGGCGCTTCCCTTAATAGTATGGGCTGCTCTAAATATGCGGTTGATAAGCTCATCGTCCTCACCGGAATCTTCAAGAGAAACCAGATCGATTTCCAGGTCTTGGAGTAACTCTGTTGCTTCGGTTATAAACGTTTCCATCAAACTACTTTGATCCATGCTAATCTCCCTCCGGCGAGGCAATTAGCCCAGCCGTTAACGTGTCAACGTACGAATTTTTTAACTACACCTATAAGCTGATCGTTGCTGAAGGGCTTTACAAGCCATCCGGCCGCGCCTGCGCCTTTGCCCTCCGTCTTTTTGGAGTCCTGCGACTCGGTGGTCAGAATGAGTACCGGGATAAACTTAAAGGAAGGCATTTGCTTGGCTTCTCTAATAAAGGTAATCCCATCCATGTTCGGCATATTGATATCCGATATGATCAACGAGACCTGACCGCCTCGCGTCTGAAGCTCTTGCAGCTTACGCAATGCGTCTCTTCCATCAACCGCCTCTTCAACAGCATAGCCGGCCTCTGAAAGAGAGAACTTCACCGACGCTCTAAGAGTGGCGGAGTCGTCAACGATTAAAACGCTTCCCATACATTTCACCTCAAACCTATTTATGCCGCCCTGAACAGCTTCGTGAGACCCGATAAGCCCAGGACCTCCCGTATCGAGCTGCCGGCGATTAAATCAACATTTCTATTGATCTCTATTAACGACTTCTTAAACGCTATAAGAACTTGAAGCGCCGCCGTATCGATTTCAGTAACGCCTCTCAAATCAAGAACCGAGCAATTGCCGTCGTTAAACAGCTTTGCCAGTTCTTTATAAAAATCCTCGATCGAGCTGATCAAAAGCGCCCCTGAAACCACCGCTTCTCCACCCTGTCCAATCTCTATCTGGAACATATCTTCAAGCCCTCCCGGTTTTGGTTTAGAAAAGGATGAGATCCCCTTCCTGGTTTCCATCCTCAATTGCAATATCGTATAGCCCTTCAGCTATTCGCTTGTGTGCTAACACTGTAAATTTATCCACAATACCTTTCAGCCTGTCATCGCGGAGTTGCCAATCGGTTATATCTGCGGCCTGCCGAATTGATGCTTTTGCTTTTTCGGCCATCCCGGCAAGCTCTTTCAAGTTATGCCGCAGATTTTTATTCTCTTCAACCAACTTGTTTATCTGATCGAGGCCTGACAGAGATGCCGAAACCAGCTCCGATAACCGGGACATTTCTGTGCATACTGACGCAAATGTCTTTTTGACCTGCTCTTTCGCCCTATGGAAGTTACTCAACAGGTCATCAACATCCATAGCGATCGACTCCAGGTTTGTCTCGATATCTTTTTTATGGTCTCTCATAGAGGCAACCATCGCAGTTAGAAATTGGTGATCGGCGATTATGCCTTTGTGGGACTCCTTCATCTCGGTAGAGATATACTCGGCAAGCCCCTCTACCCGCTGGGACAGCTCACCGTCTTTAGAGAGACCCACGCTTCGCGCAACCTCAATCTTGATCGGGATGTTGATTTGGTGGAAGTTTGTAAACTTCTTTAACTGTTTGAACTGCTGTTCGAGTACTCCAAGCATCTGCTCGAGGCTGACTGCGGTCGACCATAGCTCTTCCCAACTGTTTGCGGTGTTTTGCATCATGACGGCAGTCTGCATGATGACATCCTCGACCCCCTTAAAGGCCTCATCTATTCCATGCATGGAAGCTTCATCCGGGGAAGCCGCGACTTCTGCGTCGCTTTCACATGTCGTGACGCCCTGAATCAGGGAGTTTACCGCAGCAAACCCTTCTTTTAATTCTTGTACCGACTCTTCGAGCCGCGTGTCGATGTCATCTACTAACTGGATACACAGCAGCGGAACGTTTTCCTGGAACTCGATTGCATCAAGCACCTGCTCTGCCGTGACGCCTGCAAGGGATGCTTCATTTAATACCGCGCCCACTTCCGCAGAGGCTTCTTCCAGCGAGAGGCGCACGTGGTCCGTGCACTGCCGCAAAATATCCTGGATTTGCAAGTTATTCATGATTTCTGAGATGGGTTGCCCGGAATCTTTGACTGCGTTTGTAACCCGGCTGAGCTGTTCCACAAGCCCCCGGATACTATCCTTTAGATTTTTGTATTTCCACGAGAGGTTCACGCTGGTTTCTTCAGCATCTGCTTTGCAAGATTTAGCCTGGCTTTCACTTATCTCCTGGAAAAGGCTATATGTTTGAGCCAGGCTGTCAGAGTTCTTAACAATCTCATCTATTAGTGAGATAGCGGAGTTCGCCATCTTTTTTAGCTCGGCTGTTATCGGATTGAGAGCCCGGCCCGCATCTCCTGCTTTAATAGCCACGATAGCCGCGTTGAGTGAAAGCATTTCCATCTCTGCAGAGAAATCCCTGATGCTTTCGATAGAAGCCTTGATATCATCAATGCGCTTCATCATCTCGCTCATCTGCAAAAACGCGTCGCCCTGTTCGTCGGCTACCTTGACGAGGAAGTTTGCCGCCCAACTTAGTTTACCCAGGTCGCTCTGAGCTTCGTCCGCGTCAGAAGCAAGCAGTCCGCTTTCTTTGCCGAAATAGTCAAGTAAGTAGACCGCCTCGCCTTCCACACTGTGAAAGCTCTGGTTGATGTCGGGCAGCTTTTCTCCTATCGCTAAATAGACCTTTTCTGTTAGGCCCTGCAAGTTGTTAAGGCTTGCGACAATCGAGGCAACAACGATTTTTGAAGCGCCCCGGGTATAATGGAGGCAACTAAGCTACCAAAGGAGAGTTATGCCAACGCCAAACAAATACCCGAAAGAGTTTAGAGAAAAAGCAGTAAGAATGGTTGCAGAGATGAATTCCCCGGAT
>Ga0210033_1000285_pt1 | contig 48088 bp, 53 predicted proteins | sample CryGeymeta201501_FD_185465 | JGI IMG/M metagenome (GOLD analysis project Ga0210033, IMG submission 185465) | Groundwater microbial communities from Crystal Geyser aquifers in Utah, USA - Crystal Geyser metaG 2015-01 (SPAdes) (version 2) | ecosystem: Environmental > Aquatic > Deep subsurface >... | reverse complement strand
TAAATATTCCTGAATGACCGATAGTGAAATAGTACCGTGAGGGAAAGGTGAAAAGAACCCCGGGAGGGGAGTGAAAAGAACATGAAACCATAAACTTACAATCAGTAGGAGGACGACTAAAACGTCTGACTGCGTGCCTGTTGAAGAATGAGCCGGCGACTTATAGGTGGTGGCAGGTTAAAGCAGAGAATGCTGAAGCCATAGTGAAAGCGAGCCTGAATAGGGCGTTTGTCACCGGTTATAGACCCGAACCCGGATGATCTAACCATGGCCAGGTTGAAGCTTAGGTAATACTAAGTGGAGGACCGAACCGACTGATGTTGAAAAATCAGCGGATGAGTTGTGGTTAGGGGTGAAATGCCAATCGAATTCGGAGCTAGCTGGTTCTCCCCGAAATGCGTTTTGGCGCAGCGGTAAATGTTATAATCTAGGGGTAAAGCACTGTTACGTATGCGGGCTGGTAATTCGGTACCAAATCGTTGCAAACTAAGAATACTAGATGTACAGTTTACCAGTGAGACTGTGGGGGATAAGCTCCATTGTCAAGAGGGAAACAGCCCAGAGCACCAGTTAAGGCCCCTAAATAATTACTAAGTGGTAAAGGAGGTGGGAGTGCACAGACAATCAGGAGGTTTGCTTAGAAGCAGCAATCCTTTAAAGAGTGCGTAATAGCTCACTGATCGAGTAAACCTGCGCCGAAAATGTATGGGACTAAGTAATTTGCCGAAACTGTGCGATATATAAAATATATCGGTAGGGGAGCGTTCTGTTGTAGGTCGAAGTATTAGCGTAAGCGGATATGGACGAAGCAGAAGTGAGAATGTCGGCTTGAGTAACGAAAATATAGGTGAGAATCCTATACCCCGAAAACCCAAGGTTTCCTCCGGAAGGCTCGTCCGCGGAGGGTAAGTCAGGACCTAAGGCGAGGCTGAAAAGCGTAGTCGATGGACAACGGGTTAATATTCCCGTACCATTTATTGTTGATATCGAGGGACGGAGAAGGCTAAACTGGCCGGATATTGGTTTTACCGGTTTAAACGTTCGAGATGATGAGAAACGGAGAAAACGTTTTGAGTTGAGGCGTGAATACGAGATGCTACGGCATTGAAGCAGTCTATGTCAGACTTCCAAGAAAAGCTCGCAATGTCATAAACAACAAATGCCTGTACCATAACCGACACAGGTGGGTAGGTAGAGTATACTAAGGGGCGCGAGATAACTCTCTCTAAGGAACTCGGCAAAATGACTCCGTAACTTCGGGAGAAGGAGTGCCTTATTTAATAAGGTTGCAATAACAAGATCCAAGCAACTGTTTACCAAAAACACAGGTCTCCGCTAAGTCGTAAGACGATGTATGGGGGCTGACGCCTGCCCAGTGCCAGAAGGTTAAAGAAGTTGGTTAGCCTAGCGAAGCTGATGACTGAAGCCCTGGTGAACGGCGGCCGTAACTATAACGGTCCTAAGGTAGCGAAATTCCTTGTCGGGTAAGTTCCGACCCGCACGAAAGGCGTAATGATTTGGATACTGTCTCAGAGAGGGGCTCGGTGAAATAGACTTGTCTGTGAAGATGCGGACTACCTGCACCAGGACAGAAAGACCCTATGAAGCTTTACTGTAACTTGAGATTGAAATTGGACTTTATTTGCGCAGTATAGGTGGGAGACGTTGAGAATATTCTTGCGGGAATATTGGAGTCATCAGTGAGATACCACTCTTGTAATGTTAGATTTCTAACTTTGTATCATTATCTGGTCAAAGGACAGTTTCAGGCGGGCAGTTTGACTGGGGCGGTCGCCTCCTAAACGGTAACGGAGGCGCACAAAGGTTTCCTCTGAACGTGTAGAAATCGTATCTAGAGTGTAAAGGCATAAGGAAGCTTGACTGTGAGACCTACAAGTCGAGCAGGGACGAAAGTCGGTCTTAGTGATCTGACGGTGCTGAGTGGAAAGGCCGTCACTCAACGGATAAAAGTTACTCTAGGGATAACAGGCTGATCTCCCCCAAGAGTTCACATCGACGGGGAGGTTTGGCACCTCGATGTCGGCTCATCGCATCCTGGGGCGGTAGTACGTCCCAAGGGTTGGGCTGTTCGCCCATGAAAGCGGTACGCGAGCTGGGTTCAGAACGTCGTGAGACAGTTCGGTCCATATCCGGTGTAGGCGTTAGAATATTGAGAGGAGCCTTCTTTAGTACGAGAGGACCGAGAAGGACACACCTCTGGTGTACCAGTTATCGTGCCAACGGTAAACGCTGGGTAGCTATGTGTGGAGTGGATAACCGCTGAAAGCATCTAAGTGGGAAGCCCACCTTAAGATAAGTATTCTCATCACGTAAGTGAGTAAGGTCACGGTAAGACTAACCGTTTGATAGGCATTAAGTGTAAATGTAGTAATATATGAGCTGAGATGTCCTAATAGACCGAGGACTTGAATTTTTTAACATAGATTCTTGATTTATAAAATCAAGAATCAATAACTAGTTAGTATGGATTCCATACTAACTAATTTTGCTTTGGTGTTTCTAGTGTACTAAGCGGAACCACACTGATCCATCTCGAACTCAGTTGTGAAACGTTATAAATCGACGACGATACTTGGAGGGGGACCTCCTGGGAAAATAGTTCAATGCCAAAGTTTTTTTAAAAGCCCTGCAAAGGCTCGGTTTTTTTTACAAAAGAAGATTAAAATAATCTCATATATTCTGAAACTAAATAGATTGTAGGCTTTGTCAATGGAAAAGGATGCTTTCATATCAGTATACAATATCAAAATCAAAGCATGAATTCCTTAAGATCAGGCTCATCTTCACTAAAGTAGCATGCCTCTTTCGAAATTTATCGGGTTTAGCCTATCGAACAAAACTTGGTAGTTATCTTCCGCTTAGAACGTTTAAGCTTTTCAATGAATAAGTGATATCGAGATTTGCGACAGGTCGCGTCGGGAACCAAAGTTTGAAAGGAGGTGGAAGATTCTGTTTGATTCCAAAGAAGTTCCGGTGGGTCGGGGAAACTACATTGTCAGATTTACAAATTGTAAAACTAGTTTTTTTGTTCTTTTAAAAAAAGCTAACATATGTAGTTGTTATTGAAAGCAGGTGTTCTTTATGAACACCTGCTTTCAATACCAGGAAGTAGAATTTTCAAATTAGTCTCGAACAAAATCTAGCCTAAAGTTTCGACTTTATTTTCTCTAGATATCTCTTGATAGTAGATTCCAGACAAATAAAAAAAATATTGATTTCATAGATTGGCATTCTCGAATCTAGAGATAACAATTGTTCTCCATTTGCCCCTTGAAAAATATTTCAAGACAATAAGCCTAAATCCATTAAAATTAGGAATCTAGTTTGAGAGGGACTCGATCATAATTATCAAACATTGACATCCAAGGGGATTTGAATTTTGATCCCAACTCAATGATAAGTTTCCTGTCGATAAGAATTTCGAAGAAATATTTCAAATTTCATATATAATATAGAATTACAATAATATAATTGTATATTAATATTATTTTCTGTATTTCATTCAAATATTAAGAAAGGACTATCAATTATGGATACTCGTTTAATAGTAATTGCTGCACCATTATTAATTGCAGCGTCATGGGCTTTATTCAATATCGGTCGTTTAGCGATTCAACAAGTTCAACGTCTAACACGTTAAGCTTTGAAAGCTACCGTTGAAAAAGCTTTGTTTGTTTCAAAAAACTATCATTCAAGATAATAAATAATAAAATTATAAAAAAATTATGTCTCATACAGTTAAAATTTATGACACATGTATTGGTTGTACACAATGTGTACGAGCATGTCCGACAGATGTATTAGAAATGGTTCCATGGGATGGCTGTAAGGCTGGCCAAATCGCTTCTTCTCCACGTGTCGAAGATTGTGTTGGTTGTAAAAGATGTGAAACTGCTTGTCCTACAGATTTCTTAAGTGTACGTGTCTACTTAGGTGCTGAAACAACAAGAAGTTTAGGATTAGCCTACTAATTGGTACAATTTGATTGGCAAATTCGATCATAACTCAAAGAATAAACTCATTCTTTGAGTTTTGAGTCAGACTATTTTCTCGTTTTCCTGTTAAGATAACCAGCCATAACTATGCAAGCCTTTTCCTAAGAAATTCACTCCTAAGTAACAGATCCAGATCACAAAGAAGCCTAAACCACCTAAAATTGCGGTTTTCTTACCTTCCCATCCTTTGGTAATCCGTGCATGCAAATAAGTGGCAAAGACTAACCAAGTAATTAAAGCCCATGTTTCTTTTGGATCCCAACTCCAATACGAACCCCAAGCTTCATTCGCCCAAACTCCACCTGAAATAATTCCAATGGTTAAAAATGGGAATCCTAAGCCAATAATCCGATAACTCCAGTTATCGATACTTTGTAATAGTTTTAGTTTTCCTAATTCCGCTATTTCATTGGAAGGAGAGACTAATTTTGCTTCATAATAATCTAGCATAATATTGTAAAGTGGGACTGACGAATCATCAATGATTTTTAAATCGACATCTTTATTTTTTGAAATCACTAAGAATAGAATACATAATAATGAGCCCATGATTAAGGTAGCGTAGCTTAATAACATCATGCTCACATGCATCATCAACCAATTTGATTGTAAAGCTGGCACTAATGGGCTAGATTTTTGCATTTCCGGGGACAATGTTAAGTTTGCAAACCCATTGATTAAGACAGCTACTGGAATCAAAATGGATCCAATTAATTTACTTTTTGTTTTTGTTTCAATAAATAAATAAATAGATAATAAGGTCCAAGTTAAAAACAATAATGATTCATATAAATTACTTAATGGGAAATAGCCTGCGACTACCCAACGTGAACAAAGAATAAAGAATAATAAGAAATTGGCAATGATAGTACTAAATCGTCCAATCTTGGATACCAAAAGGGAGTCGGTAAATAAGGATAAATTGACCCAGTAGGTAATCATTGCAAATAGCAAAATCCCAAAAACTATGTTCGATGAAAAGTTTTGAATTTCGTTCCAATCCATGAAATTTCTCCAATAAAAATTTTTTATACAAATTATCTTCTACTATATAATTTTACTCAAAAATAGGTCAATTTTGTCTAATTTCTTAGGGAAAAGTTGTCGAATTTTGGAAAGTCTTAGGATTGTAGAAGCTAGGAAATTTAGAATTGACATTAATTTGCAGTTCCAAGTAGTATAGAATTAAATTCGGCACTAAGGCAGTAACAAAGTATTGACTTCCAACATAACATCCGATAATATTCATAGAAAATCATTTAAAAAATTTAATTATAATGGCTGTACCAAAGAAACGAACATCCAAAGCTAAAAAGAATGCTCGTAAAGCAAATTGGAAAAGAAAAGGTTATAAAGCAGCGCAAAAATCTTTATCCTTAGCAAAATCAATGTTACGCGGTAAACCAACAAGTTTTGTTTATAGTGTATACGTTGAAGAAGATGAATAAATCTTTAAAATTTTTTAAAGATTTATTTATTAAAATCTTAATAAATCGAGGAAAAATACTAACATGCAGCAGACGTGGCGGAATTGGTAGACGCGCTAGGTTTAGATTCTAGTAACTTTTGTTGTGAGGGTTCAAGTCCCTCCGTCTGCACTTAATTTTCCTATAAATTTATGCTACTATCAGATAAAAATTATAAATAAAAAATAATGCTTCCCTTTACTTTGCAACAATTACGAATTTTAAAGGCTGTTGCTACAGAAAAAAATTTTACAAAGGCAGCTGAAATTTTATATCTTTCTCAGCCTTCATTAAGTAAACAAATAAAAACATTAGAGAAAAACCTTGATATCGTATTAATAAATCGAGAGAACAACAAAATCTCGCTAACCGAAAATGGAAAAGTTTTTTTACAATATTCTGAACGAATATTAGCTTTATGTGAGGAAAGCTGTCGAGCATTAATTGATTTAAAAAATGGTGACCGCGGAAATTTAACAGTGGGCGCAAGTCAAACAATTGGAACCTATTTAATGCCTCGAGTACTTGCGCTTTTCGCTCAAAATTATCCTCAAATTGATTTAAAAGTTCAAGTCAATTCAACTCGATTAATTGCTAATAATGTTTTAAATCGAGAAATTGATATTGCTGTCGTTGGAGGTGAAATACCAAAAGAATTAAAACAAAACCTTACCATTCAGCATTTTGTCGAAGATGAATTAAGTTTAATCATCTCAAAATCTCATCCTTTTGCAAAAGAAAAAAAAATTAATAAAGAAAACTTATATTATTTGAATTTTATTACATTAAATTCAAATTCAACAATTCGAAAATTTATTGATAATATTTTAATTCAAAATGGAATCGAAACAAAACAATTAAAAATTGTGATGCAATTTAATTCTATTGAAGGTATTAAAACGGCTGTTAGCTTAGGCCTAGGAGCAGCATTTGTTTCTTCGTCTGCTATTGAAAAAGAGATTGAATTAAAAACGATTAAAATTCTTAAAATTGAAAATATTAAAATGACTCGAACTTTATCGATCATCAGCAATCCCGAGTGTTATAAATCAAAAGCTTTTGAGTTATTTTATAATGAGTTACGTACATTAAAATATACAATAGAAAATTAAAAAATTTTTGTAAAAAAGTTGACGGTTCGAAAATTTTTCTAGTATTATAGTATCAAATAAATATAAATCAATTAAAATTATGAAATATGCAATTGTCGAAATAAGTGGAAGACAATTTTGGATTGAAACTGGTAAATATTATGATTTTAATCGAATTCCAACTGAATTAGGGAAAGAAATTACTTTAAATCGTGTTTTATTATTAAACAATGATGGAAACGTATTAATTGGTCAACCATATCTAGATTCTGTAACAGTAAAAGGAAAGATTTTAGAGCATTTAAGAAGCAAAAAAACAATTGTTTATAAAATGCAACCTAAAAAAAAGACACGAAAAAAGCAAGGTCATAGACAAGAGTTAACTCGTGTTCTTATTGAAGATATTAGTGTGAATTAAAAAAATAAAGGAGTTTCAACTTATGGCACATAAAAAAGGTGCAGGAAGCACGAAGAACGGTCGAGATTCAAACGCAAAACGTTTAGGGGTAAAAAGATTTGGTGGCGAAAAAGTTAGAGCTGGTAATATTTTAATTCGTCAAAGAGGAATGAAGTTTAAGCCCGGTGTTAACGTTGGATGTGGAAAAGATTTTACTTTATTTGCTTTATCAGACGGAATTGTTAAATTTGATTTAAGTAATGGAAAACAAAAACGTATCAATATCATTGTTTAAAAATATTTCAATACTTTTCAAATGCTAAAAAACCCATTTAATAAAAATTCACTTGTCAATAAATATCAAAGTTTAGTGAATCAAATTAATGTCTTAGAAAATAATTTAAAAACATTAAGTGATAGTGAATTACGGGCTAAAAGCTTTAAGTTAAAAAAAGAGTACGAAGATACTCAAAATTTAGATTCATTAATTGCAGAATCGTTTGCCTTAACTCGAGAAGCGAGTTCAAGAACGTTAGGCCTTCGACACTTTGATGTTCAATTAATTGGTGGACTTGTTCTAAACAACCAAAAAATCGCTGAAATGAAAACAGGTGAAGGAAAAACATTAGTTGCTACTTTACCAGCATCGTTAAATGCAATCACAAAGAAAGGTGTTCACATTGTCACAGTTAATGATTATTTAGCCAATCGAGATCAGGTATCTATGGGTCAAATTTATCGATTTCTTGGTCTTGATACAGGTTTGATTCAAGATGGGATGTCAGCTCCAGATCGAAGAGATAGTTATAATGCCGATGTTACCTATGTGACCAATTACGAACTAACATTTGATTTTTTACGTGATAATATGGCACTAAATTTAACAGACGTAGTTTTACGTCCATTTAATTATTGTATTATCGATGAGGTTGACTCTATTTTAATTGATGAAGCTCAAACACCGTTAATTATTTCAAATAATATTCAAACTCCAATTGAAAAATATATTGTAGCTGCTGAAATTACGGATTATTTAGAGCTGAATATTCATTACAAAGTGGATGAAAAGAATAAAAATGTTGTTTTAACAGAAGAAGGCAGCAAACAAATTGAAAATATTTTAAGTATTCAAGATCTATATGATCCTAAAGATCCTTGGATTCCTTATGTTATTAATGCACTTAAAGCTAACGCTTTATTTTTTAACAATATTCATTATATCGTTCAAAATAATCGAATTGTTATTGTAGATGAATTTACTGGTCGAATTATGCCTGATCGTCGATGGGGGGATGGATTACATCAAGCCATTGAAGCGAAAGAAAAGTTATCTATTCGTCAAAAAACAGAAACAGTAGCAGCTATAACCTATCAAAATTTCTTTTTACTTTATCCAAAGTTAAGTGGAATGACAGGGACGGGGAAAACAACGGAAGTTGAATTTGAAAAAATTTATAAACTATCCGTAGATGAAATTCCAACGTCACGCCCGATTTTACGAAAAGATTTACCCGATTTTATTTATAAAGACCAATTTTCAAAATGGAATGCAATTGCTCAAGCTTGTAACAAAATTTCTGCAACTGGACAACCTATTTTAGTCGGAACGACAACGGTTGAAAAATCTGAAATGCTGGCACAATTACTAAATGAATACACGTTATCATATCAGATTTTAAATGCAAAACCTGAAAATGTGCGACGAGAATCAGAAATTGTTGCTCAAGCTGGAGCTAAAGGTAGTATTACAATTGCCACGAACATGGCAGGTCGTGGAACAGATATTATACTTGGTGGAAACATTAATTTTAAAATTCAAAAGAAATTATATGACATTTTAACTTTGTCAAAAAATTATACACTTTCAAAAAAAATTACTATTTTCCAATCTCAGATACTAAGTCAATTTGAAGGAACTTCACAAAAATTTTTAAGTGTTCTTTTATCATTATTGAACGATAAGCAGTTTTTAAAATTGTCTGATATTGATATTTTAAGAATTTTACGAGAAAATGATAGAATTTCAATTCCAACAGTTTCTTATCAATGTTCTATTCGATTTTTAATCAATGAACTAGTTTCTCATTATAAAAAACATCAAGAACAAGAAAATAAGATTGTCAAAAACTTAGGTGGATTATACATAATTGGAACCGAAAGGAATGATTCAAGAAGAGTCGATAATCAATTACGTGGCCGCTGTGGACGACAAGGGGATCCAGGAACATCAAGATTTTTTTTAAGTTTAGATGATAATTTATTACGTTTATTTGGTGGTCCTAAAATTCAAAATTTCATGCAAACCCAAATTTCTGATAATTCACCTTTGGAATCGGACTTAATTACCAAAAGTTTAGATTCAGCTCAAGAGCGGGTGGAAGAAAGAGCTTATCAACAACGTAAAAATTTATTCGATTATGATGATGTTTTAAATAAACAACGAAATATTGTGTATCATGAAAGAAGATTAATTTTAGAAAGTAATAAAACTTTAATTCGAAAAAATATTTTTGCCTACGGCGAGCAAGTGATTACTGATTTATTGTTAGAATTGAAAAATGATCTTCTACCATTAATTGAAAATCTATTTGGACGAAATTTAGAATTAAATTACAATCGTGAACTAACTTCTTTAAAAACAGATTATGATTCTTACGAATTAAAAATTTATTTATTTAATGAATTTTGGTTAACATATCAATCCAAAATAACCGAACTGTCAGTATTTGGAACGGGAATCATGGAAAATTTAGAAAGAAGTATTATTTTAATTAATATTGATAGAATTTGGCGTGAACATTTACAAAAAATGTCATTATTACGAGAAGCAGTTGGATGGCGTGGTTATGGACAAAAGAATCCATTGTATGAATATAAACAAGAAGCCTTTTCAATGTTTGAAAGCCGAGAAGAAATCTTACGACATTTAGTAATTTATAATTTATTAAGGTCTTCTATTTTATAAATTTAAGAAAAAAACATAAATACAAACTTCATTTATATGACAAAACAAACACTTTCGAACAAAGGACGTTATTCGGTATTAAAGCTTTCAGGTTTCCGAGCACGTATGGCCACTCCTCAGGGACGTAAAACAATTCGCAACCGCCGCAAAAAAGGTCGTAGTCGGTTAACAATTCAAAAATAATTTTTGTATCGTAAAAGCTTGCAAATCGATCTAAAGACTAGATTGATTTGCACTCTATAAAATTTTGATACAATATTAACCATAACGGAGTTATTTATTGTGAATTACTCTAATAATGAATAATTTTTTCTTTAAAACTAATATAATAATAATTTAATAAACTAAATTTTTGACTAATTGTTTTATGAAATTTAATGATGAATTAGCTCTTTTTTTAAAGGCTCGTTATCCAATCATTTATATCAATACTATCGAAGAAGATCGAGTAGAATATATCATTCGGAAAAATATAAAGACGAATTTAAATCGAAGTATTTATAGTTGGGATTTTGTTGATGGTTATACTAATAATCCAAACAATGAAGGATTCGCCAAACGAAATCCTTTACAAGCACTTGAACTAGTGGAACGATTAAATGCTGAAACTCCAGCATTATTTCTTTTGAAAGATTTTAATCGATTTTTGACAGATCTTTCCATTTCAAGAAAATTGAGAAACATAAGTCGGATTTTAAAACTACAACCAAAAACAATTATCATTATTGGTTCTGATTTAACAATACCAAAAGAATTACAAGATCTATTAACGGTTTTACAATTTGAATTACCATTAGAAAATGAGATTAGTCAAGAATTAGATCGATTAGTGAATTCTCTAAATATTAAAATTGATTCTCAATTATTTGAAAATCTAACCAGAGCTTGTCAAGGTTTATCATTGGAACGAATCCGCCGAGTTTTATCGAAAATTATTGCAACTTATAAAACGATTGATGATAATAGTATTGCAATCTTGTTAAGTGAAAAAAAACAAATAATAAGTCAAACAGAAATTCTTGAATATACATCAGTGGATGAAAAAATTACGAATCTTGGGGGTTTAGATAATTTAAAAGACTGGCTAAGAAAACGAAAGACAGCTTTTGGAGTGCAAGCTTCCAATTATGGCTTACCAACACCGCGTGGGTTGTTATTAGTAGGAATTCAAGGAACTGGAAAGTCATTGACGGCAAAAGCTATTGCAAACGAATGGCAATTACCATTATTAAAATTAGATGTTGGTAAATTATTCGGTGGAATTGTTGGTGAATCAGAATCACGACTTCGTCAAATGATCAATGTTGCTGAAACAATCTCACCTTGTATTTTATGGATTGATGAAATTGATAAAGCATTTAGCAGTACAGAAAGTAAAGGTGACAGTGGAACAAGTAATCGGGTGTTAGGGACGTTTGTGAGTTGGCTTTCCGAGAAAAAAAAGCCTGTTTTTGTCATAGCAACGGCTAACAATATTGATTTATTACCTTTAGAAATTATCCGAAAAGGAAGATTTGATGAAATTTTCTTTCTTGATTTGCCAAAAAAAGAAGAGAGAGAAGAAATTTTTAAAATTCACATTAGAGAGTTTAGACCAACTAGCTGGAAGGATTTTGATTACACAAAATTAGCAGAATTATCTGAATCATTCTCAGGTGCGGAAATTCGACAAAGTATTATTGAAGGCATGTATCATGCATTTTATGAAAAACGTGAGTTTACAACTGATGATATTTCAATGGCTTTAACAGAATTAATTCCGCTAGCAAATTTAGAAAGTAGTCAAATGGTCAAATTAAAAAACTGGGCTTCATCCGGTCGAATTAGATTAGCCTCTTCTAAAACTATATATTTAAATTAACGTATGAGATGAAACAAAAAATTTTTCGATTACTTGCAGACCTACGATTTTCCATCTTTCTTTTATTATTAATAAGTTTTTGTAGTATTATTGGAACAGTCATTGAACAAGATCAGTCTATTGAAATCTACAAACTAAATTATCCTTTAACAAATCCAGTCTTTGGATTTTTAACGTGGTATCGAATCTTACAATTTGGATTTGATCATGTTTACAGAACTTGGTGGTTTTTTACACTTATTTTTTTATTTGGGATAACATTAATATCTTGTACTTTTTTACAACAACTACCATCTTTAAAAATTGCTCGACGATGTCAATTTTTCAGAACAACTGGACAATTTTATCGATTAAAAATCTCGACAATTTTAAATAATTTTTCATTTAATAAAATCTTATTAAGAATTAAAGAGAGTCAATATTCAATCTTTCAGCAAAAAAATATTATTTATTGTTATAAAGGTTTAATTGGTCGAATTGCCCCTATCATTGTCCATTTTAGTATGATTTTAGTATTACTAGGAACAATTATTGGTTCACTCTTTGGTTTTAAAGCTCAAGAAATTGTTCCAAAAACGGAGACCTTTCACATTCAAAATATTTTAAACAATGGTCAATTAACTTTTGTACCAAAAACGTCGGCACGTGTAAATGATTTTTGGATTACTTATACAAAAAATAAAACTATTTCCCAATTTTATTCCGATATTTCAATTCTAGATAATCAAGGAAATGAAACAGACCGAAAAACTATAGCTGTCAATTATCCTTTAATTTCTAGTAGTGTTTATTATTATCAAACTGATTGGAATTTAATTGGTTTACGATTCCAAAATCTAAATAAAGAAATCATTGAATACCCGTTGATAAACTTAAATCAAAGTAAAGTCTGGTTAACATGGATTTCTAACAATTCTTTCAATAGTGAAGGAAATGTTGTTATCATTGATAATCTAGAAGGGTATTGTTCGGTCTATAATGAAAGTGGGCAATTTTTAGGGAATGTCGAGCTTAACGAAACCGTTAATTTTAAAACACCGTTTACCTTATTAGAAATTATAAGCTCGACTGGGTTACAAATTAAAACAGATCCAGGAATTCCAGTCATTTACTTAGGGTTCTTCTTTTTAATGTTAAGCACATTAATTAGTTATATTACGTATTCTCAAATTTGGATCATTCAAAAAAATCAGCAAATATTTATCGGCGGAACCACAAATCGTGCTATTTTTGAATTTGAACTAGAATTTTTTAAATTTGTTAAATAATTAAGTGATCAAAATTCTAGTTCTGTTTTATAATAATAAGTAACAAGTAAATTACTTGGGAAGAATTATATTTATAAAATTTTTTTTATGACAGCAACTTTAGAAAGACGTGAGAGCGTTTCATTATGGGAACGTTTTTGTGGTTGGATTACTAGTACAGAAAACCGTTTATACATCGGTTGGTTTGGTTGTTTAATGTTCCCTACATTATTAACAGCTACAACTTGTTACATCATTGCGTTCATCGCAGCGCCTCCAGTAGATATCGATGGTATCCGTGAGCCAGTAGCTGGTTCTTTATTATACGGTAACAACATCATCACTGGTTCAATCATTCCAAGTTCAAACGCGATCGGTATGCACTTCTACCCAATTTGGGAAGCAGCTTCAATCGATGAGTGGTTATACAACGGTGGTCCTTACCAATTAATCGTTTGTCACTTCATCATCGGTGTTTGTTCTTACATGGGTCGTGAATGGGAATTATCATACCGTTTAGGTATGCGTCCTTGGATCTTCGTAGCATTCTCTGCTCCAGTAGCAGCTGCATCTGCAGTATTCGTAGTATACCCAATCGGTCAAGGTTCATTCTCTGATGGTATGCCTTTAGGTATTTCTGGTACATTCAACTTCATGATTGTATTCCAAGCTGAGCACAACATTTTAATGCACCCATTCCACATGGCTGGTGTTGCTGGTGTATTCGGTGGTTCTTTATTCTCAGCTATGCACGGTTCATTAGTAACTTCTTCTTTAATTCGTGAAACAACTGAAAGCGAATCTACTAACTACGGTTACAAATTCGGTCAAGAAGAAGAAACTTACAACATCGTTGCAGCTCACGGTTACTTCGGTCGTTTAATCTTCCAATACGCTTCATTCAACAACTCTCGTGCTTTACACTTCTTCTTAGCTTTATGGCCAGTAATGGGTATTTGGTTAACTGCAATGGGTGTTAGTACTATGGCGTTCAACTTAAACGGTTTCAACTTCAACCAATCAGTTGTAGATTCACAAGGTCGTGTAATCAACACATGGGCTGATATCATCAACCGTGCTGATTTAGGTATGGAAGTAATGCACGAACGTAACGCGCACAACTTCCCATTAGATTTAGCTTCAGGTGAAGTATTACCAGTTGCTTTAACAGCTCCAGCTGTTAACGGTTAATTCGTTAATTTGATTTCTAATATCTAATTTTTCTAAACCTTTAATTAAAAATTAAAGGTTTAGAAAATCTTAGACGAGCTTATTATTTATTAATTTGATTTTACTTATTTTAAGTGTTATTTTTCTCCATTCAAAAGAATAAATAACCTTATTCATTTTTTTATATGTTTTTAGTATGAGTTGTAATCGAATCATGGATTTTTTAAAATACAAAAAAATTTTTTCGACGAATGCATAACTAATCGAATAAATAGGATTATTCTTCAATAATTTTTTCTAAATCAGAAAAATATTTTTCAACCTCTTTTTGAAATACGATCTTACTAATATAAGCTAAGAGTCTTAATTTTTGATTTTAGCTTTTCAGATAAATTGAAAAAATTATTTGTTAGAAACCGCTTAAAGATATAGTTTAAAAATAAATTGAAATCAGTTTCTAATTTTTTAAACCACATCTTAAAAACAAAAATTAATTTATTTTGATTCAATTTAACATTATATTTTTTAAACTTAAAAGAAACTTTTTCCAAACCTTAGAGTTCAATAATTTTATTTAAAATTTTGAGATTTTATTATGACCAATCTTAACATAAATTTTCTTAGATCAAGATTTGCTAAAAATAAAACGTTTATTGATGATAATTCTTGAAAATAAATAAAAAAAGATTAATCTCAGATATTTATAAATTTCATCTATCAAGTAAATTAAAATTACTTGATAGATGAAATTTATAAATACTATGATAAACAAAGACGATAGAAAACACCTGAGGGTAAATCCGCTTTTGACAATAAATCAAAAATGGGTGCCTCTGAGTCATAGTAAATTTCTAAAATTCGTTTATGAACTCGGATTTCAAAATGTTCTCTTGAATCTTTATCAACGTGTGGCGAACGTAAAACACAATAAATGCGTTTTTTAGTTGGCAACGTTACTACTCCTACTGATTTCATAGGAGTATTTTGTAACATATTAACGATCTTTTGACACGAAGAAACTAGTAATTCATGATCAAAAGATTCTAATCTTACACGAATTTTTGCATTTTCCATAAAATTTTTTAATTATTTAACAATTTTAGAAACTACCCCGGCACCAATCGTACGGCCACCTTCACGAATTGCGAATCGCATACCTTCTTCAATTGCTACAGGATAAATTAATTCTGCTGTCATTTTAATACGATCACCGGGCATTACCATTTCAACAATTGTCCCATCATCAGCCGTGAATTGTGTAATTGCACCTGTTACATCAGTTGTTCGTACATAAAATTGTGGACGGTAACCTGTAAAGAATGGTGTATGACGACCACCTTCATCTTTTGTTAATACATAAACTTCTGATTCAAAGTTTGTATGTGGAGTAATTGTACCAGGTTTAGCTAATACCATTCCACGTTCAATATCATCACGTGTTACACCACGTAATAAAATACCGCAGTTATCACCTGCAAATCCTTCTTCTAATGTTTTTTGGAACATCTCGATTCCAGTAATTGTTGTTGTTTTTGTGTCTGTAATACCAACAATTTCTACAGTATCTCCAACTTTTATAACACCACGTTCAATACGACCAGTTGCTACTGTACCACGACCTGTAATTGAGAAAACATCCTCAATTGCCATTAAAAATGTCTTTTCTATATCGCGTTCTGGAGTTGGGATGTATTCATCCACAGCATCCATTAAAGCATAAATTTTATCTACCCATTTGTCATCTCCACGACGAATTTCTGGATTTGATGAAATAGCTTCAATTGCTTGTAATGCTGAACCTGGGCAAATTGGAATATCGTCACCTGGGAAATCATAAGCAGAAAGTAATTCACGGACTTCTAATTCTACTAATTCTAATAATTCTTCATCATCAACTTGATCTTCTTTATTTAAGAAAACAACAAGAGTTGGAACACCTACTTGTTTTGATAATAGAATATGTTCACGTGTTTGTGGCATAGGACCATCTGCAGCTGAAACAACTAAAATAGCTCCATCCATTTGTGCTGCACCAGTAATCATGTTTTTTACATAATCTGCATGACCTGGACAGTCTACGTGTGCATAGTGACGGTTTTCTGTTTCGTACTCAACGTGTGCAGTATTAATTGTAATACCACGTGCGCGTTCTTCTGGTGCACCATCAATATCTGAGTAATCTTTAATCTCAGCGTTACCCTCTAATGATAAAGTTGCAGTAATTGCTGCAGTTAAAGTTGTTTTACCATGATCAACATGACCAATTGTACCAATATTAACGTGTGGTTTCGTACGTTCAAATTTTTCACGTGCCATTATTAAGTTCCTTTAAATGTAAAAAAAATTATATTTTTATCCTTAAGCTTTTAGCGAGAGTTTGGATATATATTAGAAATTAATATCTAAAATGTGCAAAAGCTTTGTTCGCTTCTGCCATTTTATGAGTTTCTTCCTTTTTCTTAATAGTATTACCTATATCATTAGATGTGTCAATAATTTCATTGGCTAATTTAATTGCCATACTTCGTCCTGCTCGTTGATGAGAGTATTGAATAATCCAACGTAAGGATAAATTGGTGGCTCTAAAACCACTTACTTCAACAGGTACTTGATAAGTTGAACCACCAACCCGGCGGGCTTTTACTTCGACAACTGGACTTGAATTTCGAATAGCTTTTTCAAAGATTGCTAATGGATCTTCATTTGTCTTTTTCTTAATGATATCAAATGCTTGATAAACAATATTTTTAGCAATTGTTTTCTTTCCAGCTTTTAAAATTCTTGTAATTAGTAAACTAACTAAGTAACTATTATAAATTGAATCAGCTTCTGGAAAACGTTTTTTTGAGATATTTCGACGAGACATAATATAATTTATAAATCTTTTTTTTATTGATTTAAATTAATAATTTGGGAATTATTAATTTAAATGTTATTATTTGTCAGCTTTTGGTTTTTTTACTCCATATTTTGAACGACCTTGTGTTCTATCTTTCACTCCACCTGTATCTAAAGCTCCGCGAACAATATGGTAACGAACCCCCGGTAAATCTTTTACTCGACCACCACGAATTAAAACAACTGAATGCTCTTGTAAATTATGACCAATTCCGGGAATATAAGCTGTAACTTCAAATCCTGATGTTAAACGTACACGTGCAACCTTTCGAATTGCTGAATTGGGTTTTTTGGGTGTTGTTGTATAAACACGAGTACAAACACCTCGACGTTGAGGACAATTAACAAGAGCAGGACATTTTGTCTTTTTCTTGATTTGGATTCGTCGTGAACGAACTAATTGTTGTATAGTTGGCATAAATTTCTTCTAAATAAATTTGACGAATTATTAATCAGTTGTATCTAATTGATATTTTTTCATGAATTTTTCAACTCGACCTTCCGTATCAATAAGAACTTGTGAATCTGTATAAAAAGGATGGTTTGCTAACCAAATATCCACTTGTAATTCAGGTTTTGTAGAACCAATTAGACAAAGTGGTTTCCCATCACACATAACAGGTGTACTTTCAAACCATTTCGGATGTATTTCAGATTTTGGCATATGTTATAAAAATTAACGTTTTGAGTATTGTGGAGCTTTTCTTGCTTTTCGTAAACCATATTTTTTACGTTCTTTAATTCGTGAGTCACGACTTAAAAAACCAAATGGTTTTAAAACTAGACGATGCTCAGAATCCATTTTACATAGCAATCTTGAGATTCCTAATTGAACAGCTTCTGCCTGTCCAGTTAGTCCGCCACCTTTTACTAATGCGATAACATCAAAATTCTTTTCTAAACCTAATTTTTGCAAAGGTGACCAAACTAAATTTAAGTAACTATCATTATATTGTAAATATTTATCACCGGAAACTTTATTAATGATAATATTTCCTTCTCCTGGAACTAGAAAAACCCTTGCTATTGCTTGCTTTCGTTTTCCTATACCGATATTTTCTTTTTGAAAAACTAATTCTACCATAAATTTAAGTATCTTTAAATGTATTATTTCTTCAAATGTAAGTAAACTTGATTAAACAAGTTTAATATTTTTGTTATTCAACTGAATTGATGAGTGAAAATTTAAAACATCAACTTCAATAGGAGCTTGAGCTTGATGAGGATGATCTTGAGTATTATAAATCTTTAATCTTCTCATTAATCGCTTCGTTTCTGTTTCTGATAACATTCCTTTCACTGCTCGTTCGATTGTTAGTTTTGGAAGACAATCTAAAACATTTTTAATTTTTAAAGAACGCCCAGGTCTACCAGGCTTATTCACAATATAATGTTTTGCGTCCTCGTTTAAAATAATAGAATCTGCATTAATTAAGATAATATTATCTCCGATATCAATCGATGGATAATAATGGGGTTTTACTTTACCTTTTAATAAAGTAACAATTATTGTTGCAAGTCGACCTAATTTTTGTTCTTTACAATCAATAATAAACCAATTACGATTTTTGTAATTTTTTGTAGGTAAAAATGTTTTATTTAATGAATTCATAATTCTTGTTAAAAATAAATAATGAAAAATCTTAGTTAATTAAAAAGTTACAAATAAAACCATTTATTACGTTAAACTAAACTAATTCCGAGTTTAGCTTTTAATGTAGAAAAAACCTCATCCGCTGATTTTCGACCAAAATTTTTAAGTTCTTGTAATTTTTCTGGTGAATATTGTAGTAAATCACCAACGGTATTTATTTGAGCTTTTTTTAAACAGTTATAAGCTCGAACCGAAAGTTGCAATTCTTCAATTGCTATATTCGTATATGGTTCAATACGAGTTGTTCGAGTTTTTGTTTCTAATTGATGATTCTCCGTGGTATCTTTATTGTTAATTAATAACGTAAATAAGTCAATAATAATCTTAGATGCTGATTCTAACGCTTCATTTGGTGTTATGCTTCCGTTTGTCCAGATATCTAAAAATAAACGTTCTGTGATATTATTGGCAGTATCATAAACATTTTCTATTTTAAAATCTACTTTTTGAACAGGCATAAAAATTGTATCAAGCTGTAAATAATTATCAGCTTCATCTGAAAAAGTTTGAGAGGCTAACTTATAACCAACTCCATATTCAAATTTAAATTCAATTTCAAGACTATTCAACGTGGAAATTGTCGCAATATAATGATTTGGATTGACAATTTCTAAATTTGATGGTAATTCAATTAAATCAGCTGTAATAACACTTGGTCCTTGAACTTTTAACCGTCCAAATTGTTTTTCTTGGGTTTTACTTTTTAAAACTATTCCTTTTAAATTTAAAAGAATTTCCAGAATATCTTCACGAACACCAGGAATTGTTGAAAATTCATGACTTACACCTGCAATTCTAACGGCTGAGATTGCAATACCGCCTAAATCACCTAAAAGTACTCGTCGTAATTGATTCCCAATGGTAATTCCTTGTCCAGGTCGTAAAGAATTTATTAAAAACTGCCCATGACAAGTACCTGACTGAATTTTTTCTGATTTAAGACACTTAATAGAAATGTTATTCATAGTTTAATTTATTAGAAATAGAAATTCTTTCTAAACACGTCGTCGTTTTGGAGGTCGACAACCATTATGTGGAACCGAGGTGATATCTTGAATCGACGAAATATCAAATCCCGCACCTTCAATAGCTCGAATAGCTGTTTCACGGCCCGAACCTTGTCCTTTAACTAAAATTTCGACATTTTTCATACCGGTTGTTAAAGCTTCTAAAGCTGCTTTTTCAGCAGCTGTTTGCGCTGCAAAAGGTGTACTTTTACGTGCACCTTTAAATCCTGCACTACCTGCGGAAGCCCATGCAATGGTATCACCTGTCAAATTAGTAATTGTTACGATCGTATTGTTAAAGGTTGATTGAATATGAACAATACCATTCGTAAAACTATTTTTATCTCTTTTGCTACCTGATCTTTTGCTTGTTTTTGCCATATAAAAATATTACAAATAAAATTATTATTACTTACCTTTACCCGTAACAGTTTTTTTCGCTCCACGTCGTGCGCGAGCATTTGTTCGAGTTCTTTGACCACGAACAGGTAAACTGTTTCTATGTCGTTTTCCTCGATGACAATTTATTTCATTTAACCGTTTTATATTTAATCCGTTAAATCGTCGTAAATCACCTTCAAGTTTTAAATCAATATTTTCCAATGTTTGACGTAATGCGATTGTTTCTTCCGTGCTTAAATCATCACTTCTCGTTTCGGGATCGATACCTGCCATTTCAACAATTTTCTTGGCAGATGTAAGACCAATTCCATGAATATAAGTAAGCGCATATGCAACTCGCTTCTTTCTTGGTAAATCAACACCAACTAGTCTGACCATTTTCTAAACTCCTTTAAAATATTATCCTTGACGTTGTTTATGTTTTGGGTTTGAACAAATTACCATAACTCTACCATGCCGTTTAATAACACGACATTTATCACACATTTTTCTGACTGAAGGACGAACTTTCATTTTAAATTTTTAAATAATAATTTTTGTTTTATTGATACATATTGTTATAAATATTCGAATAATAAATATTCTTCACTTCTCGAGCTAAATCTAAAACGACACCAGCTAAAATTAACAATGATGTTGTACTCAATCCATTAAGACTTGTAATATTTAAGGTTGATTCTATAAAATTGGGTAATGTTGCTAAAACAGCAAGCATGGTTGCTCCTAACAAAGTTACTCGTTTCATAACACGTTTTAAATAAAATGTTGTTTGAACTCCAGGTCTAATACCAGGAATGGTAACAGCCATTTTTTGTAATTGATCTGAAATATCTTTTGGATTTAAAACAATTGTGGAATAAAAAGAACTAAATGTTAAGATTAAGACAAAATATCCAATCCAATAGACAAATTTAAAAGAACCAAAATCAATTGATATATTTAATTGTGGGACTAAACCAGAATTCAGAATGTAATTTGGAACAACTAAAATTGCTGTTGTTAAAATAATTGGCATAACACCAGCTTGATTAAAGCGTAGTGGAAGATAGTTACTTGCTCCAACAGAATCTTGTAAAGATGTTTGATTTAATTGTTTTGAAGAAAGTAATGGAATAATTCGAACTCCTTCTTGCAAAAAGACAATTCCATACAAGGAAACAAAAACTACAACGCCAATCCCTAATCCTGAAACAAGAGAAAAATTTGCACTATTTTCAACTGCAATTTTACCTACAAGGTTGGGCAAACTTGAAATAATATTCGTATAAATTAAAAGTGATGCACCATTTCCTAATCCATAATCCGTAATTAGTTCGCTTAACCATAGAACGATCATTGCTCCTGTTGTTAACCAAATAACAATTTCAACCGCTAAAAAATAGTTCCAATCAAATAAAACTTGTTTTAAGTAGAAAGCAAGACTTAAACTTTGAATCACAGCCCAACCTAAAGTGATAAAACGTGTTAATCGATTAATAATACGCCGTCCTTCAAGATCACCTTCTTTTTGTAATTTGGACAACTTGGGCGAAAATCCTAATATTAATTGCACTAGAATAGATGCGTTAATATAAGGAAATATATTCAATGTAAATAAACCAATGACAAATGTATTATCACCAGAGAATGTACTAATGAAGCTTCGAGTAACCGAATGTCTTTGAAGATAAAATGCTAAATCAGTATGATTAATTCCTGGAACAGGAAGAAAAGTTCCAATACGAATCAGTAGTAATATTCCAAGACTTATAAATACTCGCTTTAGGATAATTTCCCTGATATCTTTATTGATTTTCACTGTTTTGTTGTTAATTGATGTTTACTAAATTATTTTAAATCTAAGTTTCGTTTCTTAGCAACTTGAGATTTTGTTGTTAAATTTTCTAACGCACAAATAGATGCACGAGCATTATTTAATAGATTGTTCGAACCTAACTGTTTTGCAATTACGTTTTTTACCCCAGCTACTTCTAATACAATTCTAACCGCACCACCTGCAATTACCCCTGAACCTTCAACAGAAGGTCGCATAATTACTTTACACGCACCAAAGTTGCCTTCCACATCATGTGGAATGCTCAAAGATTTTGTAATAGGAAGTTTAATTAAATTTTTACGACCATCACTTTTTGCTTTTTTAAACGCATTTACTACGTCATCCGCTTTAGCAACGCCAACTCCAACTTGTCCATTTTCATCACCGACTACTACAATTGCGCGGAAACTTAATTTTTTTCCACCTTTTGTTACTTTTGAAACTCGACCGATTTTAATTAATCGTTCCACTAATTTTGGTTCTTGATTACGTCGAGAATTCTTCTTTAATTTGTTTAATTTCTTTAAATCGCTGCTCATAAAATATATTTAACCTGTATACTTAGTTACAAATTTGAATTTAAAACTGAAGACCGCCGGCTCGAACCCCGTCAGCCAAAGCTTTAATTCGTCCATGATATAGGTATGGACCTCGATCAAAAACAATTTTTTTGATATTTTTTTTTAAACTTAATTCTGCTAGTTTTTCTCCCATAAGTCTCGATGCATCACATGTTCTTCCATTTGTTAAAACAAGTTTGATTGAACGATCTAATGTAGAACAAGCAAGTAAAGTTTTCGAACTTGTATCATCAATAATTTGCGCATAAATGTTTTCATTTGAACGGTAAACTGATAATCTTGGTCTTTCTAAAGTTCCTTTTACTCGCCCTCTTAAAGCTTCACGCTTTAATCTTTTATATTTTTCGGGTTTTAATTTTTTATTTTTACTTTTCAATTTTAACAGAGTTCGTTTTGAAAGTTTCATAGTTAGAATTATTAATTTTTTTAAAAATGTCACAATGTTTCCATTCGAAACTAACGAATGTCACAATTTTATGATATTAACTCTTTCACAAGAAAGTTAACAAAGTAATTTATTTTGCAGATTTTCCAGCTTTACGAACAACTTGCTCACCTTGATATAAAATTCCTTTTCCTTTATATGGTTCAGGACGACGCCAACGTCTTATATTCGCTGCAAATAATCCTAATAATTCTTTATCACATGATTTTAAATTAACCGTTGTATTTTGAACAACGTCCACCGAGACACTTTCCGGAATCTCAATTTTCACAGGGTGGCTATATCCTAAATTTAAAATAATTTCCTTACCTTGAACGACTGCTCGATAACCAACACCTTTTAATATTAACGTCAATTGGAATTGTTCTGAAACTCCAATTACCATATTGTTAATTAATGTGCGATATAAACCATGCATGGAACGGTCACTACGTGACGTAGAATTTAAACCCACCTGCAGGATGTTATCATCCTGTGTAATGGCAATAGTATCCGGAATTTTTGTTTGTAACGTCCCAAATTTACCTTTTACTGTAATTTCTGATTCACTATAATTAACATCCACGCTTTCTGGTACCTTAATTGGTAATTTACCGATACGTGACATTTTAGAGACTCCTTGTATTTACCAAATATAACATAGAACTTCGCCTCCAATCCCAAGCTCTTTAGCTTTTAGATTTGTCATTACTCCTTTTGATGTTGAAATAATGGCAATACCTAAATTACCTAAAACTTTTGGTAATTGTTGCGCATTTGAATAAACTCTTAAACCTGGCTTACTAACTCGTTGAATTTTAGAAATAACCGGGTTACGAGATTTTCCAATGTATTTTAATGAAAGTAAAATATACTTTCGATTATTTTCATTGTAGGTTTCGAAATCTTCAATATATCCTTCTTCCTTCAAAATTTCTGTAATAGCTAAAGATATTTTTGTTGATGGAATCTGAACAATTTGATGTCGGATCATATTGGCATTTCGAATTCTTGTTAACATATCTGAAATAGTGTCGTTTACCAAAATTATCTCCTTACCTGATAGATTTTTTCATTTTTTATTCTTGTGACCAACGCTTACGTTTTAAATGCTTTTTCTTATCCCAAGCACGATTAACTTCAGGAATTGAATCATATTTCTCATAGTATCCACAATCATTTAGTGGAAAACGTAAAAATTTGAATAGAATCATTCCATTTAAAATTTTATCGACTGATTTTGATCTATAATTTGGTGAACAATTTTCTAATACGATATTAATAGTAAAACCTTGCGTTTGTTCAACTTCATCATAGTCAACTTCTGGAAATATTAATTGTTCTTTTAAACCAAACGTATAATTACCAGCTTTGTCAAAACTCCGTAATGATAATCCACGGAAATCACGAATTTGAGCAAATGTGAAGAAAATAAGTTTTGTTAAAAATGTATACATTTTTTCACCACGTAAGGTTACACTTAAACCTAATTCCATATTGTCGCGAATTTTAAAACCAGCGATGGCTTTCTTTGATCTTGTAATCAATGGTTTTTGTCCAGTAATTCGTTCAAATTCTTCAATGTTCTTTTTCAAAACATTTGTATTTTGAGCAGCTAAACCAAGCCCACGATTAATTTGAATTTTTTTTAATTTCGGAACAGTATGAGGATTTTTAAATAATTTTGGACTGTTTTTTATTAAAATTGGCTTGATCCCTTCATTGTACTCTTTCTTGATATCTCCAAGTAGATTGTGAATATCAGCAATTTCTTCTAATGAATGTTGATTTAGCATATTAAGATACTTCTTTTAAATTTAATCTCACATTTGAATGATGAATTGGGGCTTCAAATTGTTTGATTTCTCCAATTTCATTCTCTGTATTTGGTTTCACATGTTTAAACTTGAAATTAATTCCTTTGACAAGAACTTTTCCTGTTTGTTTATTAATTTTGATAATTTCGCCCGTTTCATTTTTATGAAATCCAGAAATAATCATAACTATATCACCGACTTTTACATGAATCTTCTCTTTTTTTGGCATTTACAAAACCTCCGGTGCTAAGGAAACAATTTTCGAAAAATTCTTATCTCGAATTTCACGCGCAACCGGTCCAAAGACACGAGTTCCACGAGGATTGTTGTCAACATTGACAATAACAGCTGCATTGTCGTCAAATCGAATATACATTCCATCTTGACGACGAATTGTTTTTTTTGTTCGTACAACAATTGCCCGAACGATATCAGAACGTTTAATTGGCATATTAGGAATAGCTTCTTTCACTACGGCAATAATGGTATCACCAATTTTTGCATACTTTTTACCGCCACCTAATACTCGAATACACATAACTTTTTTAGCACCCGTATTATCGGCTACTGTTAACATTGTTTGAGGATAAATCATAAAATTATCATTTAACTTATTAACGATGATTTTGAAAGAATTTTTATTAACTTCCAACGTTTTCTTCTACTTAATGGACGGCATTCTTCAACTAAAACTTGATCACCAATATTACAAGTTTCTAATTCATCATGAGCTAGATACTTTTTACTCTTTGATAAAGTTTTAGAATACATCGGATGTGAATAGCGGTCTTCAATTTTGACCACAATGGTTTTTTGCATTTTATTACTAACTACAATACCAATTTCTTGCTTGACTGGCATTTAAAACTCCTTAAATTTCTATTGAATAGTATTATTTTTACTATTTCATCTTAATTAGCAATTACGCTATAATTCTTTTATGTTTGTTCAAGATTTTCTAATCTCGATGTTAAAAGTGTTTTTAATTGAGCTAGACGATGTTTTGCAAATTTAATTTCATGTGATTTGAAATTTTGACGTGTAGCTTTTTTAAAACGTAAATTAAATAATTGATTTTCAGTTTCAATAATTGCTTCAGATATCTCTGTATTTGAAAGTGAAATAATATCAGTAAACTGAGGTACACCCATATTTTTATTTAATATTGTCTTTAATAATAAATTTTGTTTTTATTGGTAATTTGTAGGCTGCTAAATTTAATGCACTTTTAGCAACTTCTTCTGGAACAGAACCAATCTCAAAAATAATTGTTCCTGGTTTTACAACGGCCACCCAATAATCCACAGCACCTTTACCAGAACCCATTCTTGATTCTGCAGCACGAGCGGTTACTGTTTTATCAGGAAAAATTCGAATCCATAAGGAAGCGCCACGTTTTGTATAACGTGTAATTGTTCGACGAGCTGCTTCAATTTGACGAGAAGTAATCCAATTTGGTTCTAAGGCCTGCAAAGCAAAATTTCCGAAGCAAATTTCGTTCCCACGAGTTTTTTGACCGCGCATACGACCACGATGATGTTTTCTATATTTTGTTCTTTTTGGACTTAACATAATAAATTAATGTAATAAATTATAATCTTTCTCAATGTTTTTTATTTTGATAAGATTTCACTTTTAAATAACCAAACTTTGATCCCTAAAACACCGTAAATTGTATTTGCTTCTTGTGTTGCATAATCAATATCGGCACGTAAAGTTTGTAAAGGTACACGACCTTCACGAATCCATTCACTTCGAGCAATCTCAGCACCATTTAAACGTCCAGAAACTTGGATTTTAATTCCATTTACAGCTTGTTTTTGAGCACGTTGCAAAGCTTCACGAATAGCTCGTCGAAAAGCAATACGTTTTTCTAATTGTTCCGCAACTAAATCTGCTAAAAGAGAAGCATTTAAATCCACTTTTTCTACTTCAAAAACATTAATGGTAAGCTGACGACTTTCGGGTAATAGTTTTTTAATATTCTTTAATAATTTTTCAAGTCCCGAACCCATATCGCCAACTAATATTCCTGGTTTTCCAGTTTCAATGTTTAACTGAATTTGATCATTCAATCCATTTCGGTTTATTTGAACATTTGCAATACTATTTGTTTGTGAAATTGTATTGATATAAGTTCGTATTTTATCGTCCTCTTGTAAAATATTGGCATATTGATTAAAATTGGCATACCATTTTGATTTATGGTCTTGGGTAATACCTAATCTAAATCCTAAAGGATGTGTTTTTTGCCCCATAGAATTAATCCTTTTAATTGTAAATTAAATTTATTAGTTAGTTTTTAACTGCTTACTTTCATAATCACTGTGATATGGCAAGTTGGCTTTAAGATTTTGTATGCTCTTCCTTGAGCACGTGGCCTAATTCTTTTTAATTTAGGTCCTTCATCTGCAAAAATTTCATCAATGATTAGCTTTTTTTTATCTAATCCATAATTATGTTTTGCGTTGGCCGCCGCTGAGTGAACTACTTGCCAAATGGGTCCCCCAGCATCATATGGAAGAAATTCTAAAATCATTAATGCTTCTTGATAAGAACGGCCTCGAATTTGGTCCAAAACTCTTCTTATCTTATGAGGAGACATACGAATATATTTCGCTACTGCTTTGACTGATTGGTTATCTGACATAAATAATTTTTAATATGTAATATTCAATAATATTCAATGTAAAGATTGAACTTTTAAAAAACTGAGAGTTTGAACATTCATAGTTTTTCTGATTCTAAGCAAAGCTAAGCCGATTTTTTAATTACCATAACGAATTGGACTTTTTAATAGGTACTTTCGTTTTGTATAAAAGTTTAATTGTTATATAATTAAGTGGCTCAAAATTAGAGGAATCATTTTTAAGAAATTTATTAGCTTTCGATACTTCACTGATGTAAATTTCATGAATCCAAATATCAAAAAAATTAATCGAAAAATTGTTTTGCAATGAAATCAAAGGTGAATAGATAATGTCCAAAAGGTCTTCCCGTTCACGCGGATTTGATTTAAACGAATATAATATATCGTCAATTGCATAATAAATGTATTTATTTTGAAAACTATTTAAAACAAATTTTGCAACGGAAGATAATTTTTTTTCATATTTTATTTGAAAGGTTTTCGATGTAATTTCACTTGATTCAGGATACTGAAGTGATTTTCCTTCACTTCGTTTACTTGATTTACGTTTTTTAGTTACTGAAAATTCTTCATTGCAGCGACACCGAGTCTTATATAAAATTCGATTCATTTCGTAATTTTGTTAACGCTTTGTCTTTTTATCAGCTTTAATATAAGATCTAAAATTTCTTGTTGATACAAATTCTCCAAGTTTATGTCCTACTAGTTGATCTGAAATAAAAATAGGAACGTGTTGCTTACCGTTGTAAACTGCAATAGTAAATCCAATCATACTAGGCAAAATCGTAGATGATCTAGACCAAGTGACAATTGTATCTTTTTTACCAGCCTTGTTCATTTGATTAATCTTTTTCAATAAATGATAGGCAACAAACGGGCTTTTTTTTAATGATCGTGGCATCTTTAAAATATTTTTTATAAATTTTAAAATTCTGAAAATTTCGTTTAAGAACGTCGACGAAGAATATAAGCATCGCTTATTTTTTTCTTCTTTCTTGTCTTCATACCTAAAGCAGGTTTCCCCCAAGGAGTTAATGGACGAGTTCGACCAATGGGTGCGCGTCCTTCACCACCACCATGTGGGTGATCACATGGATTCATAACTGAACCACGAACAGTCGGACGTTTTCCTAACCATCGAGTTCTACCAGCTTTCCCACTTTGCACTAAAAATGCATCATTATTACTTACTTCGCCAATTGTGGCTAAACATTCTTTGCGAATTAATCGAATCTCTTTTGATGGTAATCGTAAAGTAACATAATCACCTTCTTTGGCTAAGATTTTTGCGGAAGTTCCTGCTGCTCGAACAATTTGGCCACCACGATTTGGAATTAATTCAATATTGTGAATGGATGTCCCTAAAGGAATCTCATTTAAAGATAAGCTGTTCCCAATAGTTAACGGTGAACCCGAACCTGAAAGAATCGTATCTCCAACATTTAAGTTTTTTGGATGTAGAATGTATCTTTTTTCACCATCTGCATAATGAATTAACGAAATTCTAGCATTCCTATTTGGATCATATTCAATAGATGCAACAGTACCTTCAATACCGTACTTATTGCGTTTAAAATCAATTAAGCGATAAAGCTTTTTATGTCCACCACCTCGATGACGAATCGTAATAACACCTCGGTTATTTCGACCTTTATTTCGATGATTTTTTCGAATTAGACTTTTTTCTGGTGTACCTTTTGTAATTTCTGTAAACCCTGAAAGGGCTCGATTTCTTGTCCCTGGTGTATATGATTTATAAAGACGAATACTCATAAACTTGATTATTTTATTTTGTTTATTAATTCTCAGTAAATAAATTGATTACATCGCCTTCAGATAAGGTCACAATTGCCTTTTTATATTGTGGTTTCCAACCAATATATTTTCCGACACGCTTTTTTTTACGTGGTAAACGACATGTATTTATTTTGATAACTTTAACATTAAATAAATATTCAATGGCCGCTTTAATTGTAATTTTATCTGATTGAGGATCTACAACAAAACTGTATTGATTGTTTTCTAAAAGTCGTGTCGCTTTGTCTGTAATGATAGGATATTTAATAACTTGCGCATTACTACGAGAAAAATTAGAAGAATTAGTCACAATAAATCTCCTTAATATCATTTATGGCTAATGGAGTTAAAATAATTTGTTTTGCTTTTAACAAACTTAACGTATTGATATTTGAAGCTGCAATTAATTCCACATTTTTAAGATTTTGCGTTGATAATTTTAAGGGTATTGTTTTTTTTGAAACAACAACTAACACTTTTTGTTCTAAATCAATCTTGCAATCTTGACAAATTTTTAAAAAATTTTTTGTCTTTGGTTCCTTAATTCCATCTTCTAAATCTTCAATAAGGACTATATTATTTTTCTTGTTATATAGTAAAGTTTGTAAAGCTAATCGTCGTTCTTTCTTATTTAACTTTAAAGAAATCTTTTTTGGTTTTGGTCCAAAAATAACACCACCACCTTTCCATAAAGGTGAACGATTTGAACCTGCTCGCGCACGTCCAGTACCTTTTTGACGCCATGGTTTAGCACCACCACCCCGAACTTCACTCCGAGTTTTTGTCGAAGTAGTTCCTTGTGTTTGAGAATTAGAATGTCTTACAACATCCTTATGTAATAAGTAATTACCTGAATTTTCAAGAATTGTTAGTTTTAATTCATGGCTTTTACTCAATTGTGTTCCATTAATATCTAATGGAGTATATGTTATAAATTTTTGAATGGTCATACTTTATCTTTCAATATATTTATCTTTTCACTTAAGTTTGTTTATTCCGAAGGAACAATACTTAATAAATTTCCAGGTTTTCCAGGAACAGAGCCTTTAATCACTAAAACATTTTCTTCTGCATTGACTTGAATAACTTTCAATTTTTTTACAGTCGTAATTTTGTTTCCTAATTGACCGGCCATTTTTTTACCTGGTAAAACACGACCTGGTGTTGTACCCATACCAATTGATCCAGGGGCTCTATGATTTTTAGAACCATGAGTCATTGGACCTCGGGTAAAGTTCCAACGCTTTTGAAGACCAGAAAAACCTTTACCGACTGTTTTACCCTGAATATTTACAAATTGACCTGGTGAAAATGATTCTACATTTAGTACTTGGCCAATCGAAAATTCATCTTCTTCCGTTGTCTTAAATTCTTTTAAGTATTTTAAAGGTTGAATATCTGATTTTTGTAAGTGTCCTAATTCTGGTTGAGTTAATGATTTACTTGAAACATTTCCATAACCGACTTGAATTGAATAATATCCATCCGTTGATTCTGTTTTTACTTGTGTAATAACACAAGGTCCAACTTTTAAGATTGTAACTGGAATAATATTACCGGATTCATCAAAAATTTGAGTCATCCCAATTTTATTTCCTAATAAACCTACAGCCACAATATTCCTCCAAATTTGTTCTATAATTATTAACTTTATTATTTTGTTAACGGCGGTCATTAAATAAACTAATTAAAATTAGTAAATTTTAGTAAAACTAGAAATCATTGTTAATTATTTCAATTTTTTCTAATTATATTCGTGATACATAAAAATTGTTATAGTCTCATTTTTCATTATTCTATAACTTCACAAACTTCTATAAGTGTAAAAAATTTACCAATTTTTGTCTAGTTAAGACTAATTAACAATGTTATAAAAATAAATTTTTTATTCGGTTTTTAAGGTTAAATGATTTGATTGAGCTGGTGCTATAATTAAAATTAAAACATAAATTATAAATAAAAAATGGCAAAAGTTGTAGGAATTGATTTAGGTACGACAAACTCTGTAGTCGCTGCAATTGAAGGTGGTCAACCAAGTGTTATTATTAATGCTGAAGGATTGCGAACAACACCTTCTATTGTAGCTTATACGAAAAAAGAAGAATTATTGGTAGGACAAATTGCAAAACGTCAAGCAGTCATTAATCCAGAAAACACATTTTTCTCAGTGAAACGTTTCATTGGGTCAAAAGAAGGAGAAATTGCGCAAGAATCTAAAAAATTACCATACAAAGTAGGTAAAGATTCCAATGACAATATTAAAATTAATTGTCCAGCTTTAAAAAAAGAATTTAGTCCCGAAGAAATCTCAGCACAAGTTTTAAGAAAATTGATTAATGATGCTACAAATTATTTAGGACAGGAAGTGACCCAAGCTGTGATTACTGTTCCAGCATATTTTAATGATTCGCAACGACAAGCAACAATGGATGCTGGTAAAATTGCGGGTATTGAAGTTTTACGAATTATTAATGAACCAACGGCAGCTTCTTTAGCTTACGGATTAGACAAAAAACAAAACGAAACTATTTTAGTTTTTGATTTAGGTGGTGGGACATTCGATGTTTCGATTCTAGAAGTAGGTGATGGTATTTTTGAAGTTCTAGCAACTGCAGGTGATACAAACTTAGGTGGTGATGACTTTGATAATACATTAGTAAACTGGCTAATTAATGACTTCAAAGAAAAAGAAGGAATCGATTTAGGTGATGATATTCAAGCTTTACAACGATTAACAGAAGCGGCAGAAAAAGCAAAAATTGAATTATCAACAGTTGATAAGACAACTATTCATTTACCATTTATTACTGCTGATGCGACAGGGCCAAAACATATTGAACAAGAATTAACAAGAGAAGTTTTTGAAAAATTATGTGAAAACTTAATCAGTCGTTGTCGTATCCCGGTGGAAAAAGCATTAAGCGATGCAAGACTTGATAAATCAGATATCAACGAAGTTGTTTTAGTTGGTGGTTCTACTCGAATTCCTGCAATTCAACAATTAGTAGAATCATTAACAGGTAAAAAGCCAAATCAATCGGTAAATCCGGATGAGGTAGTAGCTATTGGAGCAGCAATTCAGGCTGGTATTTTAGCTGGAGAAGTAAAAGATATTTTATTACTAGATGTAACACCATTATCATTAGGTGTAGAAACATTAGGTGGAGTAATGACAAAAATTATTGCTCGAAATACAACAATTCCAGTAAAAAAATCAGAAATGTTCTCAACAGCTGTTGATAATCAAACAAATGTAGAAATTCATATTTTACAAGGTGAACGGGAATTAGTTGCAGGAAATAAAAGTCTTGGAAACTTCCGATTAGATGGAATTCCAGCTGCTGATCGTGGTGTCCCACAAATTGAAGTTACCTTTGATATTGATGTGGATGGTATTCTATCTGTAAAAGCTAGAGAAAAAGAGACTGGTGTAGAACAATCTGTCACAATTCAAGGTGCATCAAACTTGAATGAGACAGAAGTTGAAGATATGTTAGCGGAAGCTGAAAAATACGCTTCTATGGATAAAGAAAAACGAGAAAATATTGATCTAAAAAATCAAGCGGAAGTATTATGTTTTGAGCTAGAAAAAGAGATTGGAAACGCAAAAGAAACAATTGCTGAAAACAAGCAAAAAAGTCTTACAGAATTAATCGAACAAACGCGACAAGATAGTCAAAGTGAAAACTTTGATTCATTAAAGTCTCGAATTGAAGAATTAAAAGCGTCAATCAAAGAGATTTTAGAATCAAAAGTTAATACTGAATCAACATCAGATTCAATGTCAGATCTAAATGATTTATAATCTTAGTACTTTCGAAAACAGTTAGTGAATCTTAATAAGATTCACTAACTGTTTTCGTATCATCGACAATAATACATTCGGTTGTTAAAATCATACTTGCAATAGAAGTTGCATTTTGTAAACCAGAACGTGTTACTTTTGCAGGATCGACAATACCTTCTTCATACATATTTCCAAACGTATTTTTAGCGGCATTATAACCGATTTCAAATTCCTGTTGTTGAACTTTTTCAATAATTACCGGACCATTAATACCAGCATTTTCAGCAATGCGTCGAAGCGGAGCTAAGATTGCGCGTGAAATAATCATGGCGCCAATCAGTTCATCTTCTTTTAGATTATTTTTTGCCCATGTAATAAGGTTTTCTGATAAGTGAGCTAATGTCGCTCCTCCACCAGGAACAATACCTTCTTCTACAGCAGCACGCGTTGCATTAATTGCATCTTCTAATCGTAATTTTTTATCTTTCATTTCAGTTTCAGTGACGGCACCTACTCGAATTACTGCAATACCTCCTGATAATTTAGCAATTCGATCTTGCAATTTTTCTTTTTCGTATCCTGTATCAGCTAAATTTATTTGTTTTCGAAGTTGTTCACATCGAACTTGAATTGCTTCATTGGTTTGTCCATCAGCAACAATTGTAGTAGTATCTTTCGTGACAATGATTCGACGAGCTTGCCCTAATAAATTCAATTGAATGTTATCTAAACTTAATCCTGCATCTTGCGTAATAACAGTTCCACCTGTTAAAATTGCCATATCTTGTAACATTTGTTTACGTAATTCTCCAAAACCTGGAGCACGTACCGTGACAACATTAATAATTCCACGTAATTTATTTAAAATCAATGTTGCTAATGCTTCTTTTTCAACATCTTCAGCAATGATTAAAAGTGGACGTTTTGTTTTGGTAATTTGTTCTAAAATTGGTAACAGATCTTGTTGAACTAAAGTAATTCGTTTATCGGTTAGCAAAATATAAGGATTATCGTATAAGGCTTCCATTTTTTCAGTATTTGTAATGAAATATGGTGAAATAAAACCTTTTTCTAATTTCATTCCTTCTGTAATTTCTAATTCTGTAGTAATTCCTTTTCCTTCTTCTAATGAAATTACCCCTTCTCTACCTACTTTTGATAATGCATCCGCAATTAACGATCCAATGATTTCGTCATTACCAGCTGAAATTGAAGCCACTTGTTGAATGGATTGAATGTCTTCCACTGGTTGTGCAAATTCGTTAATTTGAGTTACTAAATATTGAGATGCTTTTTCCATACCTAATTTAATAGATATTGGATTTGCTCCTGCTGCAACGTTTTTTAATCCTTCTTTGACCATAGCATAGGCTAAAACCGTAGCAGTGGTTGTTCCATCACCTGCTACATCATTAGTTTTAGACGCGGCTTGGCGAATTAAAGAAACGCCAGTATTTTCAATATGATCTTCTAATTTTATCTCTTTTGCAATTGTTACTCCATCGTTCACAATTTGAGGTGAACCATAAGATTTTTCTAATACTACATTTCGACCTTTCGGTCCTAACGTAACGGAAACAGCTTCCACCATGATTTCCATACCACGTTCAAGAGCACGTCGTGCGTCATCTTGATATAAAATCTTTTTTGCCATATTTAAAGTATTTTTTATGTTTATGAGTAAGAATATTTATAAGAATAATTTAGTTCAATAATTAACCATTTTGCAAGGTTAAAACTAGATTCTACTAAAATTTTTTTAAAACTTTACGAAAGCACTATTGTTATAGTACTATATAAATTTAGAATTATATTTTGGGCTTGTAGCTCAGTGGACTAGAGCACGTGGCTACGAACTACGGTGTCAGGGGTTCGAATCCCTTCTTGCCCAATATTCAATCTTTTGAATTTGAATTAGAGTTTTTTCTCTAATTCAGTACTTCTGGGGTGTCGCCAAGCGGTAAGGCTGTGGACTTTGACTCCGCCATTCGCAGGTTCGAATCCTGCCACCCCAGTTAAATTTTTAAATTCGTGAAAATTAGAAAAGAAAAAGTTGTTTTTAATTCGTATAATTTGCATAATTACAGTAAACTATAACTAGTAGAATTTATCGATTATGAACTACGAATACAATCATGGAAGCTAAAATTCAATTTATTAAAGGTCTTGATGAGAAAGTATTACCAGATGTTCGTTTAACTCGATCCCGAGATGGAAGTACAGGGACAGCCACTTTTCGGTTTAAAAACCCTAACATTCTAGATAAAAACACTGCAAAAGAAGGTGAAATTACTGGAATGTATTTAATTGATGAAGAGGGAACTTTAGAAACACGTGATGTCAATGCACGATTTGTGAATGGGAAACCAGAAGCAATTGAATCTATTTATATCATGAAAAGTCCAAAAGCTTGGGATCGGTTTATGAGATTTATGGAACGATACGGCGAAACTAATGGTTTAATTTTTACAAAAGCAAATTAAATAAAAAAAGATTTCAATAATTCAAAAATGCAAATATCACTAAAATGGGTTAACGAATTAGTAAACATTGAGAGTGTCAATTTAGACGATCTCATTGAAAAATTGACACTAGGCGGATTTGAAGTGGAAGAAATTTTCGAACTTAACATAAATAACAAAAACGAAATTTCTTTAGATATCTCAGCAACGGCAAACCGTTCAGATAGTTTATCGATTCAAGGTATTTCGAATGAAGTTTCAGCTTTATTGAATGAACCAATTCAAATCAATAATAGTTCTATTGAAAATTTGAGCTGGAAATCTGACATTAAAAATCTTTCTTCCATTCTCCAAAATGGACAAAATTGTTCCACATTTATCGCAATGACAGTTGAAAACTTAAATGATTTTAAGGTTCCAACTTGGGTTCAGAATAAATTATTAAGTTCTGGGATTCAACTTTCCAATAATTTATTAGATTTTCAAAACTATATCCTTTTAGAGACAGGTTATCCATTCGAATTCTATGATTTGGAGAAAATCTACTCATCATTGGAGAAACCAGAATTTAATCTAACCATTGAAACTGCAACGAAGAATCAATCATTTATCGCAAGTAATGATGCGGACTATTTTTTAGATGAATCCATTACTATTATTAAAGCTAATAATTTACCGATTAGTATTGCAGGGATTATCCCGAATAAAGATATCTGCTATTCGGCTAATACCAATTCTTTATTAATTGAAGGAAGTATTTTTGATTCCACTAGCATTCGACAACAATCTAGAATTTTAGGATTAAGAACAGATAGATCAGCAAGATATGAAAAATCATTAAAAGATATAAATTTATTGGATTCATTTTACAAGTTAATTCAATTGTTACGAATTTCTAACCCAAATTTAATTTGTAAACTTCATACGACCAAAAAAAGTATAAAGAAGTGTTCTGAAGCTATTTTATTACGATATAAAACAATTAAAGAAATCTTAGGTCCAATCAAATCATTAAAAACAAAGGATGATTATATTACACTTGACTTAATTAACGATTATTTAAAACGTTTAAATTTTGAACACAGTTATAATGAATCTAAATTTCTTTGGGAAGTTCAAATTCCATATTTGCGGAGTGATGATATTACGCGTGAAATTGATTTAGTGGAAGAGATAGGTCGACTGCATGGGTTTAACAACTTTGTAGCAAGATTACCAAAAATTAAAGTTATTGGAAAGGAAGATTTTAGTTATCAAACGCGTAAAAAAATAACTTCATGTTTTTTGAATTTCGGATTTAATGAATTAATTCATTATTCATTAGTTCGAGAGAAAACATTAGTGAAAAATGAAATTCCATTAGTTAATCCATTAATTGCTGATTATTCTAATTTACGATCAAGTTTATTACCGAGTTTAATCCAAACAGTTCAAGAGAATTTAAAACAAGGAAATCAATCTATTGACGGTTTTGAATTTGGACATGTTTTTTCAGGAAATATAATAAATGATTTACGAGAAAAAGAAAATGTAGCTGGCATATTCGGTGGTTTAAATTTAAAATCAACTTGGTCAAGTTCTTCACACCCATTAAGTTGGTTTGAAGCTAAAGGTAAATTGGAACAATTTTTTAAACAATTAAATATAATGGTGAAGTGGGAGACTTACGAAGTTTCAAAAGACAATAATATTTTTCATCCATATTGCACAGCACAATTATATTTAGAAAATAAGATAGAGTTAGGTATTTTTGGTCAACTGAATCCAATTTTAGCTAAACGTTTAAATATTCCAATGAATCTTTATTTATTTGAATTTGATTTGGAAACCATTCAAAACCAGATTCAAATAAATAAGTTAAAAATGTACCAAAATTATTCCTTTTATCCAAAAGTAGTTAAAGATTTATCATTTATTGTTCACGAAGATGTTTCGTTTCATAAAATCGAAGAATTGCTATACGTCAATGGGACAAAATTTTTATCAAATATTAAGTTGTTAGACGAATATAAAGGAGATTCAATTCCTAAAGATTGTACAAGTTTATGTTTACAATTGACTTTTCAATCTGATAAAAAAACATTGGAAAATAAAGAACTTGAAAACACCATAATGAATCTTCAGTCACTTTTAACAAAGATATTCAATGCACAAATTCGTACTTAAGACTTTGGAGAAGAAAGTATAATTCTATAATTGCCAGAAACTTTTATAGAATTATCCACCTCCAACAATAGTAACAACCTCTATTTTATCATTCTCTTGAATATAAATTTTGTTCCAATTTTTGAAATTACAAATGGAATTATTATATTCCAAAACTAACAAAGAACTATTATAATTAAAGTAGGTTATTAATTGTAAAAGACTAATATTAGCGTTGACAGAATATTTCTCACCGTTTAAAAAAAAGTTTTTTATGTTTGTCATTTTTGTAATTAAGTTTTTTTTGAAAATGAACTGGACGTATTATGATAATAGCTGATATCATATTAGTCAAGATAGTTTGGCGGGTGTGGCCAAGTGGTTAAGGCAGTGGGTTGTGATTCCACCATTCGCCGGTTCAAGTCCGGTCACTCGCCCTTCTTTAAAATTATAAACTTCAGTATTAATAAAAATTATATAGAAATTAAAAATTTATTTTTATGTCACGTTATCGTGGACCTAAATTAAGAATTAGTCGAAGATTAGGTGCATTACCAGGTCTGACGACAAAAAGATCCCATAAAACGAATCGCCCTGGTAAAGATGGAAATGCTGGTGGAGATAATAAAAAATTAACAGAATATGGTGTTCGTTTAGAAGAAAAGCAAAAGTTAAAATATAACTATGGCTTAACCGAAAGTCAATTGTTTAGATACGTGAAAGAAGCTCGTCGACGCAAAGGAGTTACCGGTTTAATTTTACTTCAACTCTTAGAAATGCGTTTAGACACGCTTTGTTTTACATTAGGTTTTGCAAAAACAATTGCTCAAGCTCGCCAATTAGTGAATCATGGTCACATTACAGTAAATAACAAAACTGTAAGCATCCCAAGTTTTCAATGTCGCTTAAATGATGTAATTCGTGTAAAAGCAAAAAATACGTCGAAAAGTTTAGTTGAAAGTAATATGAAAGATACTCCCGTAGCTAGCATTCCAGCGCATTTAAAATTTGATAGCTCGAAAATGGAAGCGACAATTTTAGATTATTGTGATCGAAGTGATGTTGGATTAGAACTTGATGAATTACTTGTAATTGAGTATTATTCAAGACGATAATTCATTCGACAATTTTTTATTCTTTTTGCCGCCAAAAATTACAAGAACAATCGTTCAGTTTTACAAAAAATATTATTATTATCATTATCTCTATGTTAAAATTAAGATTAAAACGGATCGGAAGAAAACGTTCTCCATCATATCGATTAGTTGTCATGGAAAACACGTACCGACGAGATGGTAGACCAGTTGAAGAAGTTGGTTATTATAATCCTATTTCCAAAGAATCAAAGTTTGAAGTTGAAAAAATTCAAAAATGGTTAGGGTATGGTGCTCAACCAACAGAAGTAGTCCAAAGTTTACTAAAGAAAGCAGAAATTATTAATTTTTAATAATTTCTGCTTTAACTCTTACAAGTTTTTCATCTTTTCAGTTTTAATATCAAATTAAAAAACCAAAATTACCTTATAAATAAATAAATTTAACAATAGACAAAAATTAATATTAATAATTATTATAATAATAAGTAAATATAGTAATTACTTAACAATAATCTTTATGTCACACTTTACTTATATTAAGACTCGTTTTCAAAATTTATTTTACTTAGAAAAAGCATTAAATAAGTTAAATATTACGCACGAAAAACAAAAAAAGGCTATTGATGGTCCAAAATCATATATGACAAACTTAAAAATTTCACAATCGAATGGTTATGATATTGAGTTCGTTTGGAATGGTCAAGAATATGAACTAGTTGCTGATATGAGTTTTTGGAAACAATCATCACCAGTTGAAACATTTATCGATACGATTTCTCAACAATATGCAAGTGAAGTAATTATTGGGGAAAGTCAAAAAATTGGCTTCCAACCAATTAAATATCAAGAGAATTCAGATGGTTCTAATACATTAGTGTTAGAGCGTTGGAATAGTTAACATTTTATTAAAAATTAATAAATTTGAGTTAAGTTAAACAAATTTAAATTTATTAATTTTTAATATTAGATAAAATAAAGGGAATTTGATACAGACAACTAACTAAGAAAATTTTAGGATAGGTTTACAATGCAAAAACGTCAAATTAGCTAAATAAAAAATTTTTGTTAAATCGCATCATCGCAAAAATTATTTTAGTCTTTGATATTAGTATCAACAATTTATATGTTCTTCTAGGTTAAAGCTCGAAATTTAATGATTGCAATTGATAATTAATTTTGAGTTTTTTATTCGGTAGTCGAGTTAAAAATCTAGTCAACTGACAATAGCATTATCGTTATTCTAGAAATTACAAATTGTTAAAATTGGACTCGTAAATAAACTAAGTTATGAAAATTTCATGTTGCTCTAATCATCTTTTAACGAGCAGCAAAAATTAATGTATACTACCGTTTGTTGTAAATGATTCAAGTAATTAATTTAAATTATAAGAGCCTTTATATAGTTAAAAAGGTTTTAAAAAGTTCCGAGCACTATCAGGGGCTAAAGACTTCAATAACACGTCTTGAAACTTCAATAATTTAACATATGCACCTTAACTTTATAAGCTTTCTTTTGCGATAATTAGAGAGCAAGCTGACCAAAAACCAAACTAAACTATAAAAAGAGAGTGTGCAAATGGATTTCAAACTCCTCATAATAAGTTTAAGCAGTATCATTTCCTCTCCAATTTTATTAAATGGGAACGGAGGGACTTGAACCCTCACGCCTATCACTAGGCAACGGATTTTAAGTCCGTCGTGTCTACCAATTTCACCACATTCCCAAAAATGTTTTACTAGAAAGACTATAAATTGATTTCAGTCTAAAAACAATATTATAGTTTAAAAATTTTCAAGGCGGCACCCAGATTCGAACTGGGGATAGAGGATTTGCAATCCACTGCCTTACCACTTGGCCATACCGCCAGACTCAAATTTTTTTTGTTGATTTCTTAAAGTATAGTACATTTTTGACAAATTTCAAACTAGAAGTTTTATTTTCAAAATTGTTTTGTAAATTAAGGTATAATATATAACAAAGTGAATAGAATTGAAACTTTTCAAATTTAAAGAAAAATATCGATGTTTGAAAAATTTACTGAAGGCGCGATAAAAGTTATTATGCTATCACAAGAAGAAGCCCGAAGAATGGGTCATAATTTTGTAGGTACCGAACAACTCTTACTAGGCGTTATTGGTCAAAGACATGGTATTGGGGCTCGCGCTTTAAAGAAACTAAAAGTTACTTTAAAAAAAGCTCGAAAAGAAATTGAATTATATATTGGTCGTGGAACCGGTTTTGTTGCGTCAGAAATTCCATTTACTCCAAGAGCAAAACGCGTATTGGAAATGGCAGTTCATGAAGGAAAAGATCTAGGCCAAAATTTTGTTGGAACGGAACACATTTTATTAGCACTTATTGCGGAATCTGATGGTGTTGCAATGAGAACCTTAGATAAATTAAATGTTGATATTAATAAGCTAAGAAATTTAATTTTGACATACATTGAAGAGACACAAGAAGAAATTTTACGTCCTTTAACACAAGCTGAAAAATTTTTACTTGAACGAGATAAAAAAGGTAGTCCAACACCAACTTTAGATGAGTATGCAGAAAACGTAACTAAAGAAGCGATCGATGGAAATTTAGATCCAGTTATTGGTCGTGAAAAAGAAATTGATGATGTTATCGCTGTTTTAGCTCGACGTACTAAAAATAATCCAGTTCTTATTGGTGAACCTGGGGTTGGAAAAACAGCTGTAGCAGAAGGATTAGCACAGTTAATCCTAACTGAAAAAGTTCCAGATTTTTTAGATGGTAGTTTAATCATGGCATTAGACCTTGGTTCTATCTTAGCTGGTACAAAATATCGAGGTGAATTTGAAGAACGGTTAAAACGAATCGTAGAAGAAGCCCAAAATGACTCAGCTGTAATTATTGTGATTGACGAAATTCACACATTAGTAGGTGCAGGAGCCGCAGAAGGCGCTGTAGATGCTGCTAATATTTTAAAACCAGCCTTAGCGCGAGGGAAATTTAGATGTATTGGGGCGACAACAAATGACGAATATCGGAAATACATTGAACGTGATCCAGCTTTAGAACGACGTTTCCAACCAGTTCATGTTGAAGAACCAAGTGTTGGTACAACGATTGAAATTCTACGTGGTTTAAGATCTAAATTTGAGCAACATCATACTTTAAGTTATCATGATAAAGCTTTAGAACAAGCAGCGATCCTTTCAGATAAGTACGTAGCAGACCGTTACTTACCGGATAAAGCTATCGACGTTTTAGATGAAGCAGGAGCTCGAGTTCGTTTAGAAAACCGTCGTTTGCCGTTAGGATTAAGAAGCTTAATGCACGAATTACAAGAAACAATTAAAGATAAAGAAGATTGTATCAAAGAACACGATTTTGAAGCTGCGAAACAATTATTAGATCATGAAATGGAAGTTCGAACACATATTCGAATTATGAAACAATCAGCTTTAACTAGTGAAGCCCGTGGTTTTAGCCGCCGTGATGTAGATATGGTGACTGAGACTGATGTTTCAGATGTAGTTTCAAATTGGACAGGAATTCCAGTAACGAAGATCACTGGTTCAGAGTCCGCTCGTTTAATGAAAATGGAAGATACTCTTCACGAAAGAATTATTGGCCAGAAACATGCTGTTGTTGCTGTTTCAAAAGCTATTCGTCGAGCTCGAGTAGGATTACGAAATCCAAATCGACCAATTGCAAGTTTTATTTTTGCAGGACCAACTGGAGTTGGTAAAACTGAATTAACAAAAACTTTATCTGACTATATGTTTGGAAGTGAAGACAGCATGATTCGATTAGATATGTCAGAGTATATGGAAAAACATACGGTAGCGAAGCTTATTGGTTCGCCCCCGGGTTATGTAGGTTATAATGAAGGTGGACAATTAACGGAAGCCGTTCGTTCTAAACCTTACTCTGTTGTATTATTTGATGAGGTTGAAAAAGGTCATCCAGACGTATTTAATTTATTATTACAAATTTTAGATGATGGACGCTTATCAGATTCAAAAGGTCGTGTAATTGATTTTACGAATACATTAATTATTATGACTACGAATTTAGGTGCCAAAATTATCGAACGCGAAAGTGGTATTAAGCCTAAATCAGAACAAGGAGAAGGTTTTAAGATTACTCCAGATGCAGTGGCAGGTTGGGAACCAGTTCCTGAACCAATTAAAGATCCAGAAATTTTTGAACGAGTAACGAAATTAGTAAATGATGAATTAAAAAACTTCTTCCGACCAGAATTTCTAAATCGTATTGATGAAATTGTAGTATTCAATCATTTAACACGAATTGACATTTGGGAAATTTGTGACTTAATGATTAAATCTGTTCAAAATCGTTTAAAAGATAAAGGAATTAACTTGATTGTTGATTTATCTGTTCAAGCCTTTTTAACAGATGAAGGTTATGACCCACTTTACGGTGCTCGTCCATTACGTCGTGCAATTATGAGATATTTAGAAGATACTCTAGCAGAACAATGTTTATCAAAAACTTTATACCCGAATACAAAAATTTATGTAAGTCGTAAAAAAGTTGAAGGTACATTAATGACTTATACAAATGATATCGAAGTAAAAGTTGATTTTAGTGATGTTGACCCATCTCTTTTAGAGGGATCAAAAATGGATGAAGACGAAACAGCTGTGACTGAAACAACAGCTAAAACAGTTTCAGTAGATGAACCGTCATTAAACGACACTGATTCAAACATCGAAGATGATCAATTGAAGCCAACTGTTGCTGGTAAGGCAACAAGATTTTTTAAGAAAAAAAGTTAAAGTGAAGTAATAAATTTAATGATGAAATAATAAAAACGAAATTGTTCGAATACTATCTCATATTCGAACAATTTCTAATTTTTTTTAGTATAGCTTACTAATTTGGTCCAAAGGTGAACTTGCTGTTGCATAATTTTTTTTAGCCATTCTACCAGCTAAATATGCCTGACGACCAGCTTGAACCCCTAAATTCATAGCATATGCCATTTGCGAAGGATTTTTAGATTGAGCCACAGCAGTATTTAATAGTACCCCATCAGCTCCCATCTCCATTGCTAGGGTAGCTTCACTTGGCGTCCCAATACCAGCATCCACAATGACAGGAATATTAGAATTTTCAATAATAATCTTGATATTTGTTGAGTTATTAATACCTTGCCCAGAGCCAATAGGAGATCCAAGGGGCATTACAGTTGCGCAACCAAGATCTTCTAAATGCAAAGCTAACATAGGGTCAGCATTAATATACGGGAGAACCGTAAAACCTTTTTTCACTAAAAATTCAGCCGCTTTTAATGTTCCTAATGGATCAGGAAGAAGATATTTAGGGTCAGAAATTACTTCTAATTTAACAAAAAAATTATCGTTCTGACCTAATTGACATGCAAGTTCATGCCCTAAAAACGCCATGCGGATTGCTTCTTCAGCTGTTTGTGATCCAGCGGTGTTAGGCAACAACCACAGTTTTTTCCAGTCAAGATTTCCCAAAAAATTTGTTGTATCATGTTTTAAATTCGTTGGTAATCTTCTAATTGCAACGGTAATAATTTCACACTCACTACTTTCGATACTTTGAATTGCATCATCCGTTGTTTTGTATTTTCCAGTTCCTAACATTAAACGAGAGTTAAAAAATTTATCCCCAATTTTTAATTTGTCAAAATTTTTTTCCATTTTTACTTGTTTTTTAAATACTCCCCAGGTAGGACTTGAACCTACGACCAATCGGTTAACAGCCGATTGCTCTACCACTGAGCTACTGAGGATATCAATATTAATTATATATTACCATAGCTTTTCTTTAATTACAAATTATTTTTTTTAATAATTTGTAATTAATATGCTCAGTTAAGATTGTTTTCTAAAGTTATCTTGCCATGGTGATTAAAAAATTAAATCACAGATTTACTTTGCGTTTTTATTGAATACTAAGAATCTTAAGACATTTGAATCCAATTTCAAAATGTTTGAGAAATTTTGAATATATTTTGGCATACTGGAGAAGTTTAACTGTATATAATTTCCTTTTAACCGCTCATTAATTGGGTATGCTAAATTATGTTTTCCTCGAGAAATTACCGATATATCACATACACTAAATTTTCTTAAACTTTTTGCGTAATTAAACACCCAAGTTTTTAGTTCGCTGTCGTTAAATTCTTCCGTTAAAAGAATCATTATTTCATACTTTCTTAATGATGACATAATATTATAATTGTATTCTATTTAATTCTATACTACTTGGAACTGCAAATTAATGTCAATTCTAAATTTCCTAGCTTCTACAATCCTAAGACTTTCCAAAATTCGACAACTTTTCCCTAAGAAATTAGACAAAATTGACCTATTTTTGAGTAAAATTATATAGTAGAAGATAATTTGTATAAAAAATTTTTATTGGAGAAATTTCATGGATTGGAACGAAATTCAAAACTTTTCATCGAACATAGTTTTTGGGATTTTGCTATTTGCAATGATTACCTACTGGGTCAATTTATCCTTATTTACCGACTCCCTTTTGGTATCCAAGATTGGACGATTTAGTACTATCATTGCCAATTTCTTATTATTCTTTATTCTTTGTTCACGTTGGGTAGTCGCAGGCTATTTCCCATTAAGTAATTTATATGAATCATTATTGTTTTTAACTTGGACCTTATTATCTATTTATTTATTTATTGAAACAAAAACAAAAAGTAAATTAATTGGATCCATTTTGATTCCAGTAGCTGTCTTAATCAATGGGTTTGCAAACTTAACATTGTCCCCGGAAATGCAAAAATCTAGCCCATTAGTGCCAGCTTTACAATCAAATTGGTTGATGATGCATGTGAGCATGATGTTATTAAGCTACGCTACCTTAATCATGGGCTCATTATTATGTATTCTATTCTTAGTGATTTCAAAAAATAAAGATGTCGATTTAAAAATCATTGATGATTCGTCAGTCCCACTTTACAATATTATGCTAGATTATTATGAAGCAAAATTAGTCTCTCCTTCCAATGAAATAGCGGAATTAGGAAAACTAAAACTATTACAAAGTATCGATAACTGGAGTTATCGGATTATTGGCTTAGGATTCCCATTTTTAACCATTGGAATTATTTCAGGTGGAGTTTGGGCGAATGAAGCTTGGGGTTCGTATTGGAGTTGGGATCCAAAAGAAACATGGGCTTTAATTACTTGGTTAGTCTTTGCCACTTATTTGCATGCACGGATTACCAAAGGATGGGAAGGTAAGAAAACCGCAATTTTAGGTGGTTTAGGCTTCTTTGTGATCTGGATCTGTTACTTAGGAGTGAATTTCTTAGGAAAAGGCTTGCATAGTTATGGCTGGTTATCTTAACAGGAAAACGAGAAAATAGTCTGACTCAAAACTCAAAGAATGAGTTTATTCTTTGAGTTATGATCGAATTTGCCAATCAAATTGTACCAATTAGTAGGCTAATCCTAAACTTCTTGTTGTTTCAGCACCTAAGTAGACACGTACACTTAAGAAATCTGTAGGACAAGCAGTTTCACATCTTTTACAACCAACACAATCTTCGACACGTGGAGAAGAAGCGATTTGGCCAGCCTTACAGCCATCCCATGGAACCATTTCTAATACATCTGTCGGACATGCTCGTACACATTGTGTACAACCAATACATGTGTCATAAATTTTAACTGTATGAGACATAATTTTTTTATAATTTTATTATTTATTATCTTGAATGATAGTTTTTTGAAACAAACAAAGCTTTTTCAACGGTAGCTTTCAAAGCTTAACGTGTTAGACGTTGAACTTGTTGAATCGCTAAACGACCGATATTGAATAAAGCCCATGACGCTGCAATTAATAATGGTGCAGCAATTACTATTAAACGAGTATCCATAATTGATAGTCCTTTCTTAATATTTGAATGAAATACAGAAAATAATATTAATATACAATTATATTATTGTAATTCTATATTATATATGAAATTTGAAATATTTCTTCGAAATTCTTATCGACAGGAAACTTATCATTGAGTTGGGATCAAAATTCAAATCCCCTTGGATGTCAATGTTTGATAATTATGATCGAGTCCCTCTCAAACTAGATTCCTAATTTTAATGGATTTAGGCTTATTGTCTTGAAATATTTTTCAAGGGGCAAATGGAGAACAATTGTTATCTCTAGATTCGAGAATGCCAATCTATGAAATCAATATTTTTTTTATTTGTCTGGAATCTACTATCAAGAGATATCTAGAGAAAATAAAGTCGAAACTTTAGGCTAGATTTTGTTCGAGACTAATTTGAAAATTCTACTTCCTGGTATTGAAAGCAGGTGTTCATAAAGAACACCTGCTTTCAATAACAACTACATATGTTAGCTTTTTTTAAAAGAACAAAAAAACTAGTTTTACAATTTGTAAATCTGACAATGTAGTTTCCCCGACCCACCGGAACTTCTTTGGAATCAAACAGAATCTTCCACCTCCTTTCAAACTTTGGTTCCCGACGCGACCTGTCGCAAATCTCGATATCACTTATTCATTGAAAAGCTTAAACGTTCTAAGCGGAAGATAACTACCAAGTTTTGTTCGATAGGCTAAACCCGATAAATTTCGAAAGAGGCATGCTACTTTAGTGAAGATGAGCCTGATCTTAAGGAATTCATGCTTTGATTTTGATATTGTATACTGATATGAAAGCATCCTTTTCCATTGACAAAGCCTACAATCTATTTAGTTTCAGAATATATGAGATTATTTTAATCTTCTTTTGTAAAAAAAACCGAGCCTTTGCAGGGCTTTTAAAAAAACTTTGGCATTGAACTATTTTCCCAGGAGGTCCCCCTCCAAGTATCGTCGTCGATTTATAACGTTTCACAACTGAGTTCGAGATGGATCAGTGTGGTTCCGCTTAGTACACTAGAAACACCAAAGCAAAATTAGTTAGTATGGAATCCATACTAACTAGTTATTGATTCTTGATTTTATAAATCAAGAATCTATGTTAAAAAATTCAAGTCCTCGGTCTATTAGGACATCTCAGCTCATATATTACTACATTTACACTTAATGCCTATCAAACGGTTAGTCTTACCGTGACCTTACTCACTTACGTGATGAGAATACTTATCTTAAGGTGGGCTTCCCACTTAGATGCTTTCAGCGGTTATCCACTCCACACATAGCTACCCAGCGTTTACCGTTGGCACGATAACTGGTACACCAGAGGTGTGTCCTTCTCGGTCCTCTCGTACTAAAGAAGGCTCCTCTCAATATTCTAACGCCTACACCGGATATGGACCGAACTGTCTCACGACGTTCTGAACCCAGCTCGCGTACCGCTTTCATGGGCGAACAG
>Ga0210033_1000268_pt1 | contig 49088 bp, 40 predicted proteins | sample CryGeymeta201501_FD_185465 | JGI IMG/M metagenome (GOLD analysis project Ga0210033, IMG submission 185465) | Groundwater microbial communities from Crystal Geyser aquifers in Utah, USA - Crystal Geyser metaG 2015-01 (SPAdes) (version 2) | ecosystem: Environmental > Aquatic > Deep subsurface >... | reverse complement strand
CACAGGCCGGGTCACTAAGATTATAAAAACTTTGCAACAGTAGAATTTTAAACATCACTAAAGGCGGCCAAGCTTTTTCGCCCATGGGGTTGTTGTTAATAGTGTTCATTTGGGATTCAATGGATTTCCAATCGATCAGTTGATTGAGGTCGTCTAACTCAGTGAGGGCTTCATGCTGATATATAAAGGCGTCAGCAAGGGAAGTTTGGGTTAGATTTTTCCAGGCCATTTTGTTGCTCCATTGGGGTGTTTTAATGGGGTTTATTTTAAAAGTTAATGACTTTGCATATCAGAATATTTTGCATTTTTCAAAGGGTTCTCGTGCAAAGGTCTCGGTTATATAAATAATTGACACTTTTATCGCTAACCTTGGACAAATTAAGACAGATTCGCTCAGATGATGCATATTCTTTTAATTGAAAAGGATATTGCCTTAGGTGAAGCCTTATTGATCGGATTGCAGCACCATTATAATGTTGAGTGGGTTCGACGACTGGGCGATGCTTCAACCTTTATGGATGCTCAACAAACTGATCTGGTTTTACTTGACTTGAAAGATATTGTTAGTCAGCTGCTGAGGCTTTGACGAATTAAACTGGGCGCTGAATTGAGCAACGCCTGAGTGTATGGATGTTGCGGTTGACACATAACCGCTTCCACTGAGCCTGTTTCAACGATTTGCCCCTGTTTCATAACGGCGACCTGATGAGCGATGGCTGAGATAATGGATAAATCGTGGGTAATAAATAAATAAGACATTTGGTATTGCTGCTGCAATTGATTGAGCAATGCCAAAACCTGTGCGCGCACTGAAACGTCTAACGCACTGGTGGGTTCATCACAAATAATCAATTTCGGCTCGACAGCCAAAGCCCGTGCAATTCCAATTCGCTGACGTTGACCCCCTGAGAATTCGTGTGGATAACGGTATTTATGCTCTGGTAATAAACCTACCTGCTGTAAAAGTTCATCAATGCGCTGTTCCTGCCAGGCTTGGTCATTTTCGCCGACCTTCAAACTTTTCATTCCTTCCAATAAAATCTCTCGGATTTGCATCCGGGGATTTAAAGCCGAATAAGGATCTTGAAAAATGACTTGTAGTTGCTTGCGATAAGGCTTCATCTCGCGCTCAGACAGATCCAGTACATTGACACGCTCTGTGGATTGTAAAAGTGCAACGGATCCTGACGTGGCCTCGACCAATTTTAATATTGCTTGTCCAATGGTGCTTTTACCACTGCCCGATTCCCCGACTAGCGCCAGCGTTTCCCCTTTGGCAATCGTCAAGCTCACGCCATCAACGGCTTTCACTTGACCAATGGTTCTTTGAAAAAGCCCTTTTTTAATGGGAAAATGGACTTTAAGCGCGTCTATCTCCAGTAAGATTTCTGTTTGAACCGCTGGTTTAAATAAATGGCTGGGCACCGCATCGGCAAGCAATTGTCGAGTATAAGGATGACTGGCATTTTCAAAAAAATGCGCTTTATCCGCCTGCTCAACCAATTCGCCTTTTTGCATAACAGCAACTCGATCCGCCATTTCATTGACGACCCCCATATCATGGGTAATGAACAAAATCGACAAACCGCGATCTTGCCTAATTTTTTTGAGTAACGCTAATACTTGTGCTTGAATGGTCACATCGAGCGCGGTGGTGGGTTCATCTGCAATTAATAAATCCGGTTCACAGGCCAATGCCATTGCAATCATCACTCGTTGTTTTTGACCTCCTGATAATTGATGTGGATACCAATCATAACGGGCTGATGCTTCGGGAATGCCCACTTCTTCAAATAAAGAAATGACTTTATTTCGGGCTGCAGTCGATTTCATTCGTAGATGTACCCGTAAAACCTCTGCAACCTGTTCACCAACCGTCATGACAGGATTCAGGGATGTCATCGGTTCCTGAAAAATCATCGCGACTTGCTTTCCCCTAACGCGCTGCATTTGGTGTTCAGGGAGACCAAAGATTGATTGTTGATTTAAGTGAATTTGTCCGGACCGAACCTCTAAGTTTTCTGGTAATAATCGCATAATCGCTAGGGCAGTCAATGACTTGCCACTACCGGATTCTCCCACCAATGCAAAGATTTCGCCTGCTTGGATTTCAAAATTAATATTTTTAACCAGTGGCATCCCATTCACTTCGATTTGAAGTTGTTGAACACTGAGTATGGGGATCGCCTGCGCCATGGTGTGGACTCCTAACGTGTTAATTGGTCAGACTGATTTCTGGGATCTAATACGGCTTGCACCCGATCAGAAAATAAATTAGCCGCTAAAACCAGTACAAACATAAAAATAAATGCCGAAAATAGCGACCACCAAACCATAGGTTCTCTCGCCATTTCCAGTCGCGCTTGGTTAATCATATTTCCCCAGCTATGCATGGTGGGATCGACACCAACCCCCACATAGGATAAAACCGCTTCCGCCAACACTAAGCCACTAAAATCGAGCACCACGGCAATCAACACAATATGCATAACATTTGGCAAAATGTGGCGGCGAATAATCGTCATCCGACTCACGCCAAAGGCTTTAGCAGCGGTTACATAATCCACGGCACTGAGTTTTAGGGTCTCGGCACGAAGCAATCGACACAGTCCTGTCCAACTGGTTAACCCTAAAATAAATATTAAAAACATTAATCGAATATCTGCTCTGTCTTCAGTGCTGCTAAACCAGTCAGGATGATTACTGAGTATGACTTGCATCACCAGAACCGCCGCCGCAATTAACAAAACACCGGGAATGGAATTTAAGGTGGTGTAAATATACTGTATCACGTCATCCACCCAACCTTTAAAAAGCCCGGCACTGATTCCCAAAAACAGTGCCAAAGGCAACATAACCAAGGTGGTTAACACGCCAATCAGCACACCGGTTCGAATACTTTTCATGGACTCATATAGCACATCACTGCCGACCTTATCCGTGCCTAAAACATGCACAGAATGACTCATTACCCACAACCAACAAAATAGGGTTAGCAACCCCCAAAACGTCAAATAGGCAGTACGCCAAGGTAACCGTGTTTTGCCAAGCAGCACTTGATTCAGCCAATCTTTAAATGGGCATTGATGTACTCGGCTACGCCATAATAAATGCCATCCCACCACAAATCCGCTTAGCACACTGGCGAACAAAAACGCAGACAAAGTCTGCCCAATCATCGAAAAGTCAGCATCCTGACGAATGTGCTTTAAAGGCAATCGCAATTGCTGCATTTCCCCGGCTTGATTCACAACCAAGCTTTTGGTATGTTCCGTGGAAGCAAAAGGCGCTGAATAAGTGCGCTCTTGTCCCACGGCTAAATGTGAAAAAACTTTGTCTAATACACTCTGGTGCACAGTCATCTGTTGCGCAGAGGTGGTTTGAAAGTGAATCGAATCCAACAATGCAATTAACAAATAAATGCATAAGATCATCGCAGAAATCATCGCCAATTTCGATTCAAAAATACGCATCCATTGCTGGGCAACCTGCCTAGATCGACGAACCAATACACCTAGGTAAGCAAAGGAAGCGATCAAACCCCAAATCATCCAATCTGTCCACAAAGGGGTTAGCGCAAAGTCATTCATGCCGTTAACCTCACTCTGGGATCGAAATAGGTATAAGAAATATCCGTCAAGATAAGGCCAACGATATATAAAACGGAGCCTAAAAACACCATGGCTTTGACGATCCCAAAATCCTGAGCATTAATGGCATCAATGGTATAGCTGCCTAAACCGGGAATCCCAAAAAAAGATTCCATAATCAAACTGCCCATAAACAAGGTCGGAATCACCACCACCACGCCGGTTAAAATCGGCAATAAACCATTTTGCAAAACATGTCCGAACAACACTTTGATTTCTGATAAACCTTTTGCACGAGCGGTACGCACATAATCTTTATGAATCTCTTCTAAAAATAAACTCCGATACCAACGGATACCTGCCCCTAAGCCGGCAAACACCCCAATCATAACAGGGAGGATCATGAATTTGATACTATCCCAGCCCTCAGCATACCCCGAAATGGGAACCCAATGCCAAAGCTTACTGAATAAGACTTGACCGGCAATAATATAAAAAAGTCCTGAAATAGACATAATGGCGACGGCCACTACCATGGTAGCCGTATCCAGAACAGACCCTCGAAACAATACAATGAGTAATGCAAAAGCAATATTGGTCACCAGTCCAATCACAAAAGTGGGTATGGCAATCGCCAAACTGGGCGCCATTCGTTGTTGAATATCGGCTGAAATTTGGCGGCCATCGTCCGCTTGACCAAAATCAAACCAAAACAATTTTAACGATTCCTGCACATACAAAGTATCATAAAATTTGGCCAGGCCTGGTTGTTTTTCATTGTAAAACAGGGGCTTGTCATAGCCTTTTTGCTGCTTCCAGGCAGCAATCATTTCGGCAGACGTTTGCTTTGCCCCCAACTGAGATCTGGCCATATCGTCTGGCGTATTCACCATAAAAAACAAGGCAAAGGTAATTAAGTTAACCCCAATTAAAATCGGAACCGCGAATACTAACCGACGAATAATATAAGTCAACATCCGTTAATTCCTCGATGATTTAGGCACAATAACGGCCTGTTGTCGTTTTCGATAGGCAGACCTTAATGGCCAAAACAAAATCACACTCACTGCGAACAATAATACCATCGGCCAAAAAGTCGGTCGATTCCACTGCCTTTGGGAATAATCTCGTAATTCGGCATCAATCCGCTTGTATTTCAACGTGTTATTAGCTAATGGATTGGCCCAAACATTGTGATACCAGCGATGATACAGCGCCAAACTTTTTGGATGTACGCCCCAAACCCAAGGCGCATCTTCTTGCACAATTTTGACCATTTTTTGAACCAGGGCGAATCTTTGCGGGGAATTCTGCATGGTTTTAATTTGCTGAAATAATCGATTAAATTCAGCATTATCATAATTTGCATAATTAACGCCCGCACCATGGGTTTTAACAATCGACTGATTGCCATTTAATAAAAATAAAAAGTTTTCTGGGTCAGGATAATCGGCGTTCCAACCCCACGAGAACAGCTGTGCTTTCGCCCCCCGCATTTTATCTTGAAATCGGTTATAGTCTGTCGCTCGAATCACCAATTCAATGCCCAGCTTTTGAAACTGTTTACGATACCAATTTAACTGTGCCTTACTATCCGGGCCTGTTGCTGCGGTATCGTAATAGAGCACCAAAGGCGCTCCGTTCGGTTTGCGGCCGTTTGGGTAACCCGCTTCAGCCAGCAAATTTTTCGCTACTTCAATGGATTTGCGTTGCGCTCGGCCAGTTTGCCATTCATAGACCCAAGGATTCAAAGCCGCTTTCTCATCGGTTTCATAACCAAAAATACCCGGAGGGATGGGGCCTTGAGCAACAATCCCCCGTCCATTCATAAAAATAGAAACATAATCTTCAAAGTTTAGGGCGATACTGATCGCCTGACGGAATTTTTTTTGCTGTTCTGAGTAGCCGCCAACGACAGGGTCTTCCATATTGAACCCAAAATAAAATATTGACGGTTCAACCGTGTTTAAAAATTGAATACCCTTTTCACGCATTTCTTCGGTTAATGCCAAACTGCCACTACTAGAAACAGAGACTGCCTGATCAAAACTATCAGAGCTCACCCCTGAAGCATCGTAATAGCCTTGCAAAAACTTATTCCATAAGGGAACACTTTCCTTTTCAAGGCTGTAAATCACCTCTTTAATAAAGGGTAAGGGTTTGCCGGCATCTGCCAATAAAGCGGGATTTGCATCCTTAGGCAAGCCTTCACCCGGATAAACCCCATGATTATAGTGAGGATTAACCACCAAACGCATCTGTTTATTGGGATTATTTTCGACCAATTGATAAGCGCCTGTGCCGACAGGATAGGTATCTAAGCTGATATTTTTGGTGGCTAACCCCGCTTGATCATAAAATACTTCAGCTTCCCAAGGGATGGGAGCAAAAAAATTCATGCTTAACCAATATAAAAATTGCGGATATACGCCCTTGATTCGAATCCGCCATTGCGTCTCAGAATCAACAATCACGCCAGCGATACTCGCATCTCGCAACTGCTTGACACTGGGTGACACATCTGACATCTGTTCCGAAAAAGTCGCTAACCCGACAATGTAGTGTTGCAGAGTGCCAAGAATGGGGGAATGGTTCTGGATTAGTGCCATACGCTTTATGGCATAAACATAATCTTCAGCGGTTAATCGTCGAGTGGCCAGGGTTTTAAAATCGGCCAAGGTCTCAATCTCAGTTAATTGAGCGGGGGGGATATTTTGAAAGTGTAATGCGCCTGTTTCATCCTTAACAAAGGCTGGATGGGGCTGAAAAAAAATATCGGGCTTCAACCGAAACACATATTCAGAATAGGCAACCTCAGAGCTATCCGTCCCTGAAACGGGTTGCCCTTCGGCATTTAGATAGGTCACACTGGGCATGACCTCTAGCGTTAAAGGTTCAAGCGTATAAGGTCGCTTAAAATAATGATACTGCAACGGAGGCTCAACAATTTGGCTTAAAATAGCCCATTCATTAGCATTATAAGACACCACAGGATCCAAGTGTTTGGGCTTAGAGGAAAAGGAATTAAACAGAATGGGTTCTTGTGCCTTATCCACATCATAAGGACTGTTCCAACGGCTGGCATCACACCCAATAACGGTTATTGAAAAAACAATAATGACTATATTTTTTATTAAGTTATAAAACACTTATAAACCAATTTATTAATATAAATTTTATCCAAACTGACTGATATTGAACACCATCAGACCACCTTAAAAGGTCTTATTATAACGGCATTTTACGTTATAATATCCGACATTATTGACCAACCGAATTTGCTTAATTAAAAGGAGTTAAAATGGGGTTTCTAACGGGTAAGAAGGCGTTGATTGTTGGCGTCGCTAACAACAAATCAATTGCTTATGGTATTGCAAAACAAATGCGGGAACAAGGTGCAGAAATCGCCTTGACCTATCAAACCGAAAAGCTGAAAAGCCGAGTGGAAAAAGTGGCAGCAGAATTGGAGTCAAATATCGTCCTGCCGTTAGATGTGGCTTCAGATGAACAAATTGAGCACGTCTTTGCAGAACTCAAACAGCATTGGGACGGTTTGGACATCTTAGTGCACTCAGTCGCTTTTGCCCCTAGAGCAGAATTAGAAGGACGCATGATTGACGCTTCTACCCGTGAAGGCTTCGCAACGGCTCACGACATTTCCGCTTATAGCCTGACTGCACTCACTAAGGCTGGCTATGATATGCTTAAGAAAAACCATGGCTCAGTCCTAACGCTATCCTACCTTGGTGCGGAAAGAGCAGTACCAAACTATAATGTAATGGGAATCGCCAAAGCGTCTCTAGAAGCCACTGTTCGCTATCTGGCTGCTGACTTAGGTCAGGATGACATTCGTGTCAATGCGGTGTCTGCAGGCCCTATTCGAACCCTTGCTGCATCAGGCATTAAGGATTTTAGAAGCATGTTGGATAAAGCCGCCTTAGCCACGCCGTTAAGACGCAATGTCACCATCGAAGAAGTAGGCAATACTGCCGCCTTTTTATGCTCTGACCTCGCATCAGGCATTACCGGTGAAATTACCTATGTGGATGGTGGCTATAATACCACTGCCAGCACCTAAACCTACCAGGCCTGGGTATTTTTACACTGAAAAGCTCCGCAAGGGGCTTTTTTATGCCTCAACGCAAGGCATCCAAATGATCGATAACAAGACGGATATAAATTGACACCTTTGCACGAGATGGCTTCACGAATATAAATAGGAATACAAAGAAAAATTAGAAAATAAACAGAAAGGTAAATAATGGCGGAGTGGACGGGACTCGAACCCGCGACCCCCTGCGTGACAGGCAAGTATTCTAACCAGCTGAACTACCACTCCGAACAGGGTACTAACTTATTGATAATGGTGGGTGATACTGGGTTCGAACCAGTGACCCTCGCCTTGTAAGGGCGATGCTCTCCCAGCTGAGCTAATCACCCAAAAACATATACTAATTCGTATAACAGCTTGCTAAAAACATTTATGATAAAGACCATAATGGCGGAGTGGACGGGACTCGAACCCGCGACCCCCTGCGTGACAGGCAAGTATTCTAACCAGCTGAACTACCACTCCGTATTGGGTCTCAAAATTGGTGGGTGATACTGGGTTCGAACCAGTGACCCTCGCCTTGTAAGGGCGATGCTCTCCCAGCTGAGCTAATCACCCAATTTTGATGTCTTCGCACTTAATCCAAAACGCATGACCTTGGATTAACTGATGCGCGTATTATAAGGCCTTGCGGCGCTTTGTCAAACACTTTGCTATTTTTTTTATTAAAACTTTACACAAAAAAACCTCTCAATTTTTAACCTATTGATTTGGTTAAAAATGAAAGGTTTTTACAATTAACAATTCCGCTTATCAGCTTAGTTAACCGCTTCTTTCAATGCTTTACCGGCAGAAAATTTAGGAACACGTGCAGCAGGGATTTGCATTTCTGCACCTGTCTGCGGATTACGACCCGTACGAGCTGAACGCTCACCCACTTTAAAAGTACCAAAACCAATAATCGCAACAGAGTCTCCTGAGCTTAAGGCTTTTGTTACAGTTGAAACAGTTGCTTCAAGTGCTTTCGCAGCATCTGCTTTGGTTAATCCGGCTTCTTCTGCTATTGCACTAACTAATTCGGTCTTATTCATGATTAAAGTTTCTCCATTGTATTTAGTATTCTTTGACCACCCTCAGGCTTGCAGGTAGTTATATCAGCGTTCAACATTTACTGTCAAGCCCGAATAATAGAATTTTGCCAATTTTCAGTGCCTTTTAGCTGTTTTTTTAATAATTTGCTTATCAGAGGGCTTATTTGCAACTATTTTTTCTAAATCTTCACCCATACTAATCTCTGAGGCGCCTGCCTCTCGGGACTTTGGTAACCGCTCAAGCGCGATCTTAAAGACTTCATCAATCCATTGCACCGGATGAATATCCAAACCGGATTTTACCTCATCAGCAATCTCGGCGAGATCTCTAACATTGTCATAAGGAATTAAAACGGTTTTTATTCCCCCTCTTGCAGCAGCCAATAACTTTTCTTTTAAGCCGCCAATCGGGAGGACTTCACCTCGTAGGGTAATTTCACCCGTCATCGCCACGTCAGAGCGAACAGCAATATTAGTTAAAACGGACGCAATGGCTGTACAGATAGCAATCCCGGCACTGGGGCCATCTTTTTTAATCGCACCTTCTGGGAAATGTAAATGAATATCTTGTTTTTCATAAAAGTCATCATCCAACCCCAGTTCTTTTGATCGACTTCTAATAACACTCATTGCCGCCTGAGTGGATTCTTGCATCACACTGCCTAACTGGCCTGTCGAAGTGTTTTTACCTTTACCGGGCATGGCTGTGGCTTCTATACGTAACAAATCACCACCAACGCGTGTCCAAGCTAATCCGGCAACCTGACCAATCTGGCTACGTTCATCAGCCATTCCAAAACGATATTTTGCAACACCAAGGTATTTTTCCAATAAGCCGGGGGTGACCTGAATAGAATCTTTGGCTTCTCCAGTCACCAATTCCTTAACCGATTTACGACAAATTTTGGCTAGGTTTTGATCGAGTAACCGCACGCCTGCTTCACGCGTGTAGGTTTGAATAATTTCCAAAATAGCTTCACGAGTTACCTCTATCTCCTCAGATTTCAACCCATGATCTTTCAATGCTCGTGGCAATAAATGCCGGTCGGCAATATTGAGTTTTTCGTTTTCGGTATAACCTGCCAAATCAATGATTTCCATCCGATCCAACAAGGCTTCCGGAATATCCATCGAATTTGAAGTTGCCACAAACATCACATCAGACAAATCATAATCTACTTCCAGGTAATGATCATTAAAGGCATTATTTTGTTCAGGATCCAAGACTTCTAACAACGCGCTGGCAGGATCTCCACGATTATCTCTGGCCATCTTATCGATTTCATCTAACAAAAATAATGGATTACGTGTTCCTGCAACCTTCATTTTTTGAATAATACGACCTGGCAAAGCCCCTAGATAGGTTTTGCGATGCCCTCTAATTTCTGCTTCATCTCGCACCCCCCCTAAAGACATCCGAACATACTTACGATTGGTCGCTTCTGCGATGGATCTCGCTAGAGAGGTTTTTCCTACCCCCGGGGGGCCGACCAAACATAAGATAGGGCCTTTTATCTTTCTAACGCGTTTTTGCACCGCTAAATACTCGATAATACGTTCTTTAACCTTATCTAGGCCATAATGCCGCTTATCCAATATCGTTTGCGCCTTTTGTAGATCTTTAGAAACGCGAGTCCGTTTCTTCCAAGGAATCGCCACCATCCATTCCACATAAGTGCGAATAATATTGGCTTCCGGGGACTGTGGGGACATCATTTTAAGTCGCTTTAATTCTTCATGGGTGACTTTTAAAGCCGCTTCAGGCATACCGGCTGCTTCAACCTGTTCTTTTAGACGATCAAACTCTTTTAAACCATCTTCGGACGCTTCTCCCAACTCCTCATGAATCGCTTGTAATTTGGTGTTTAAATAAAAATTGCGCTGTGTCTGATCCATTTTTTTCTTAACACGACGATTAATGCGTTGCTCTGACTCAAGCATTTCCAACTCTGTTTCCAGCGTTCTTAAAATATGTTCCAAACGCTCATTAACAGACAAGATTTCTAAAAGAGATTGTTTTTCCTCAATACCCAATTTCAAATTCGCCGAAATGGTATCCACCAAACGATTTGGCTCTCGGGTTTTCCGGACACTTTTAATCACCTCTGTCGGCACTTTTTTCTTCATGTCAGCATAATCTTGAAAGCGCTCTTGAATGCTTCTCACCAAGGCGTCCCCTTCTGAATCCAATGACTCATTAGAGGCCATCTGCTGAATATCAGCCATTAAAACATCAGTTCGATCCGTTAATCCCACTAATTCGAAGCGTTTCACCCCTTCCACCAAGACTTTCAAGGTTCCATCAGGTAATTTGAGCAGCTGTAAAATATTCGCCATAACCCCAATATCATAAAGGTTATCGATCGTTGGGCTCTCTTCCGTTGCATTTTTTTGAGTGACTAAAAAGATCTGCTTATCTTCAGCCATGGCCGCATTTAAGGCATTCATGGACTTTTCACGACCAACAAAAAGCGGCACAACCATACCAGGGAAAACAACAACATCTCTTAATGCCAATACAAATACATTGGTTTTGAATTCTACTTGATCAATATCCATAACATTTCCGGCTCGTATTATGTTGAAAAGGGATGAGACCTCAACAGCCTCTACATTTCAATCTGTAAACAATAAGCTTGCCACTTAGGGCAAAAAATAAACGGGGTCAAAGATTTTACAGATTACCACTTCATAGGGAATCCGTAAATAGGCCAACCAGAATGTTGACCTCAATCACTTTTAGACAGGGGCAACTCGGTTAACTTGATGCTTTCTGGCTGGCTTTGTGATACATCAGAATGGGTTTTTTAGTGCCTTTAATCACCGCCTTATTAATTACGACTTTTTCGACATTTTCCAAACTGGGTAAGTCATACATAGTGTCTAATAAGGTTTTTTCAAGGATAGAACGCAAACCACGCGCACCGGTTTTTCTTTCAATCGCCAATTTCGCAATCTCGGTTAATGAATCTTTTCGGAACTCCAACGAAGCCCCTTCCAACTCAAACATTTTCTGATATTGTTTGACAAAAGCATTTTTGGGTTCAGTTAAAATCTGAACCAGTGCTTTTTCATCCAATTCTTCCAAAGAAGCGACTATCGGCAAACGCCCAACAAATTCTGGAATGAGCCCAAATTTCACCAAATCTTCTGGCTCAATATGACGGAAAACTTCCGAAACCGTCGCTTTTTTCTCTGAAGATTTAACATCTGCTGAAAAACCAATACCGATATTCTTTTCGGTACGCTGTTCTATTATTTTTTCAAGCCCCTCAAAAGCCCCACCAACAATAAATAGAATTTTTGAAGTATCCACTTGAATCATATCTTGATTGGGGTGTTTGCGCCCACCCTGAGGCGGGATATTGGCAACCGTCCCTTCAATCAGCTTCAATAAGGCCTGTTGCACACCTTCACCGGATACATCACGGGTGATCGATGGGTTTTCTGACTTACGGGTGATCTTATCGATTTCATCAATATAAATAATGCCTCTTTCCGCCTTTTCCGGATCATTATCACAACGCTGTAACAATTTAAGCACAATACTTTCTACATCTTCACCCACATAGCCAGCTTCCGTTAACGTCGTCGCATCTGCAATCGCAAAAGGCACATCCAATAAACGTGCTAATGTCTGTGCCAATAGTGTCTTTCCAGACCCGGTGGGGCCAATCAACAAGATATTACTTTTATTCAGTTCAACATCATCTTTTTGATAACCACTTTGAAGACGACGATAATGATTATAGACAGCAACAGATAATACTTTTTTTGCCTGAAACTGACCAATGACATAATCATCTAGAATGGCACTGATTTCATGAGGTGTGGGCAGATGCTCAAGCTCGAAGTGATTGAGTGATTCCTCACCAAATTCTTCTTTTAAAATATCATTGCACAACTCAACACATTCATCACAAATATAAACAGAAGGCCCTGCAATCAGTTTTTTGACTTCATCCTGTGCTTTACCACAAAATGAACAATACAACATTTTTTCACTCATATAATTGCCTTTGTTATTTAACGTTGTGATAGCACTTTATCTACTAAACCATAATCACAAGCTGCTTGCGCGCTCATAAAATTATCACGATCCGTGTCATTTTCAATAATGTCTAATGGTTGCCCGGTATGATCTGCCAATGCCTGGTTCAAGCGCTGTTTGACCTGAATAATCTCTTTAGCATGGATTTCGATATCTGAGGCTTGGCCTTGAAAACCACCCAACGGCTGGTGGATCATAATCCGTGAATTTGGCAGTACAAAACGCTTACCTTTTGCGCCTGCAGACAGTAAAAACGACCCCATACTGGCAGCTTGTCCAATACACATGGTACTGACATCAGGTTTAATAAATCGCATGGTATCGTAAATAGCCATACCGGCTGTGACACTTCCTCCCGGGGAATTTATATAAAGGTGAATATCTTTATCTGGATTTTCAGACTCCAAAAATAACAACTGAGCAACAATTAAATTTGCCATATGATCTTCGACCTGCCCCACCAGAAAAATAACTCTTTCTTTTAAAAGACGGGAATAAATATCGAAAGATCTTTCACCTCGACTGGTTTGTTCAATAACCATTGGAATGAGCGCGTCTTGAATTGGAAGGGAGTACATTCAGATAAACCTTTTTTTGTGTGACCCTTTTAGTAATAACAAAGGCCGTTTAATGAAAATAATATATTGCCGTGATTTCCTGAACATTTCAATTATTTCTTAGAATTGAGACAGGGGGAAAGGCATACCAACAGATATTTTTGATTTTAAAACGAAAAGAGACCGTTGCACGAGATGGTTACACAAATAAAAATGGTTAAAATTCTTCATATTTTCCCACATTTTTGTTTCGCGTCCCACTTATACAAAGGTCTCTAAAAAAACTTAACCTTCATTACACAAAAACACTGCATAATATCGGTTAAGTTTTTAACGCCGTAAACACCCTAAATTAAGCGGCTGTATTGACAATTTCTTCGAATTTTTTTGATACTTCTTTTACGTTTGCCTCAGCCAGGATACTTTTGGTAATTTCTCTTTCGATCAAAATGGCATCAATTTCTTTCTGCGCGTCCGGGTTGTTCGCATACCAATTAATGACTTCTTGCGGATCATCATAAGAAGAGGCCTGTTCTTCGATGAAAGCTTTACGACCTTCATCCGTGGCTTCAATATTATTTTGCTTGATCACTTCACCCAGAACCAAACCGATTTTAACGCGTTTTTCCGCTTCTTCTTTAAACATATCGGCATTCATCCCCAAGTCTTCAGGCTTTAAACCTTGCTGTTTAAATTGTTCGGCTTGACGATTTAATAACGTTTGTGCCTCTTGCTGCACTAACGATTGTGGCAAGTCAACTTCAACGGCTTCAGATAAGGCATCTAATACTAATGAACGATTTTTGTTTTCCACCGCACGCGCCAATTCTTTTTTCATATTAGCAGTAACTTCTTCAATCAAGGCTTCTTCCGTTCCAGCTTCAACCCCCAATGACTTGACAAACTCTTCATCAATTTCAGGAAGAACCTTGGATTGCACTGAATGTACTGTGATATCAAAAGTGACGGTTTGACCTTTTAAGTCTTCGGATTGATAGTCCTCTGGAAAGGTCACTTCGATGGTTTTTTCTTCCCCCTTCTTCATCCCTTCAATGCCTTCTTCAAAACCGGGGATCATACGACCTGAACCCAATTCTAAAGGAACATCTTCGGCTTTTCCGCCCTCAAACTCAACACCGTCTTTTTTACCAACGAAATCAATAATGACCTGATCACCGGCTTTGGCTTTTTTATTGCCATTAGCAGATTTCCAAGCAGATTTTTGTTCACGCAATTTAGTGACCATCATTTCAACATCTGCATCGGTTACTTCTGATTGATTCACTTCAATGGATAAAGTGTCAAATTTTGGCAATTTAATTTCAGGGAAAACTTCAAATTTGGCTGAATAAAGAATTTGACCATCTTGTTCATCCAGCTTATGGAATTGAGGGTATCCTGCCACATTAAGGTCTTGTTGATTAATCGCATTATAAAAGGATTCTTGCACCGTTTCGCCCAACATTTCTTGACGTACCTGACCGCCATAGCGTTTCTTAACAATCGACAGCGGGACTTTACCTGGACGAAATCCATCCATTTTCACGGTAGACCGCATTTGCGCTAAACGTTTTTCAACTTTGCTGTCTAAATCAGTGGATGGTAAGGTGACATTAATAGTATGTTCTAAGCCTGATTCTGGTTTTTCTACGGTTACTTGCATAGGTATTGATCTCAAAAATTTAAAGTCCGATTAACAAAGAGGACGACCACTTCAACGGCATTACAAAATAAACGGCAAATTATACTGATTTTAGTGACTTATTGAAAGTAAAGCATAGAATTTATTTAAGGTCGGCAATTTTGTTTATTACAAATATCATGATATGATGATAAAGTTATATTCTTTCAAATAGGGCGCAGTAAATCTTAAAGGAAACGCTATGGTAATTGAAAAATTCATGATGATTATGGTTGGAACAATCGTTCTACTTTCTGCAATATTAGCTTATGCCATTTCCCCTCTATGGCTATTGCTCACCGGGTTTGTCGGCATCAACCTATTAATTTCAGGCTTCAGCGGATTCTGTCCAATGGTTTATATTTTAAATAAATTTGGCATGAAACACGGCTGCGCTTTCCGCAATTGTCGAGAGTCTTAAGCTTCTTCGAACTGGGCGACAAGGTCTTCCAGTTCGACTTCCAAACTCAACCAACGCTCTTCCAAATCATCAATCTCCGATTTAAGCTGAGCCTCAGTTAATAAAACCGCTTTCAATTCATCTGCTCGATGCGACTCATACAAACTGGCATCTTCCATCTTTTGATGACAGCTCAACAATGCTTGTTGTGCGGATGATAACTGTTTTTCGATTTTTTGTAACTGCTGTTTGGGTTGACGTATTACTTGCTGCATCTGTTGACGCATTGCCGCATTTTGCTGACGTTGTGCTTTTTTATCATGGACGGGGTTTGGCTGCGTATTGTCACCAGGCCTGGTGATTTTTTCAGACCCTGCCTTTGCAGAGGATTGTTTTTCCTTCAACGCTCGTAAACGCTGACTCAGATAAGACTCCAAATCACCCTGATAACGGGTAACTTGCTGATTATGTACCCACCAAAACTGATCTACGATACTGGTTAATAAATGCTGGTCGTGGCTCACCAATATCAACGCCCCCGAAAAATCCTGTAACGCCAATTCCAACGCATCACGGGTTTCCATATCCAAATGGTTGGTTGGTTCGTCTAAGATAATTAAATTCGGCTTTTGATAAATCATCAAAGCCAAACACAAGCGTGCCTTTTCTCCCCCCGAAAAATCAACCACCGGGCTTAAAGCTTGGTCGGCGGAAAAACCAAACTGCCCCAAGAAATTACGCGCCTGCTGATCGGTGATCCGATTTTGATCAGAGCCTTCCAAAGTTAACAGATGCGCTACGGGTGATTGTTGAGGATTTAATGCGTCCAATTGATGCTGGGCAAAATAACCAATTTTTAATCCTTTGCTGTGACGAACTTTCCCGCCTGATGGGGGCAATTCCTGAATCAAACATTTTAACAACGTTGATTTTCCAGAACCGTTAATACCGACTAAGCCAATGCGGTCTCCCGCTCGCAAGGTTAAACTCACGTCGTTAAAAATTTGCGCTGTATCATAGCCAAAGCTTAACGCGTCTACTTCCAACATGGGATCGGGCAGAAAATCAGGCGATTCAATTTGAAACTGAAAAGGATTCATCGCCTGAACAGCCGCGACAGATTCCATTCTTTCCAATGCCTTCACTCGGCTTTGGGCTTGCTTGGCCTTACTGGCTTTGGCTTTAAAACGCTCTATAAAGGATTTTAAATGCTGCATTTGCTGTTTTTGCTTATCATGCAAAGCTTGTTGTTGCATCAGCTGGGCATTGCGCTGTCGTTCAAAAGCGGCAAAGTTTCCGCTGTACAATTGGATTTTAGCCTGATCCAAATGCGCAATCCCTTGCACAACCTCATCTAAGAACAACCGGTCATGAGAAATCACCAACACCGCGCCCCTAAATTGCTTAAGCCACTGGACTAACCAGGAAACCGCTTCAATATCCAAGTGGTTAGTCGGTTCATCTAATAGGAGTAAATCTGCCCTCTGCATTAAAGCCGACGCCAGCTTAAGGCGCACTTGCCACCCCCCGGAAAAATCCCCCACCTGCTTGGCCAAGTCTGCGTCGCTAAACCCCAAGCCAAACAATAACTGCTGCGCTTTTTGTGGAATGTCATAACCATCTATCAAATCCAATTGATCATAAGCAGCCACTAAATCCTGATGAGAATTGAGCAATTCAGCATCGTCAATTTTGGCTCGTACTTTGGCATAAAGTGAGTCTCCTTGCATCACATAGTCCAGCGCAGTCATATGTAAATGAGACTGCTCCTGTTCTACATAACCTACCAACCATCCTTCCGGCATTTGAATTTGCCCTGCCTCCAAAGGAACTTGATTGAGTATGGCTTTAAACAAAGTTGACTTGCCCGCACCATTTGCACCAATCAGCCCCACCTTTTGACCAGGATGAATAGTTAGGCTGGCTTGTTGGAGCAACAGCTTACTGCCCGCCATTAAATCAATCGATTGAATAGATAACATATTAAACCGCTGCTTCAATCGTTGGCGACACAAAACGCCCTTCGGTTAATTGAAATTTTCGATCCATCTGTGCAGCCAAATTTAAATCATGTGTAACCACAACCAAAGCCGTTTTTTGTTCTTCATTTAAAGTCAACATCAAATCAAATACCTGCTGTGCCGAATGCGCATCCAAATTTCCGGTGGGTTCATCGGCCAACACGCAAGCGGGACGCGTAATTAACGCGCGTGCAATCGCAACTCTTTGGCGCTCCCCCCCCGATAACTCAGAGGACTTGTGTTGTAATCGATGCGATAACCCCACCCGATCCAGTAACCGCTTGGCTTCGATTTCCGCCAGGCCTGGCGCTTGCCGTCGCACCCTTAAAGGCAGCATGACATTTTCCAGCGCACTCAATTCCGGCAACAAAAAATGAAACTGATACACAAATCCCAAATATTGATTACGCAATCGCCCCCGCTTGACATCGCTTAAACTCGAAAAGGGCATCCCCATCAGCCTAACCTCTCCTGAAGAAGGCTGATCCAATCCCGCTAATAAATGTAATAAGGTGCTTTTACCAGACCCGGAAGTGCCAACGATGGCAACCTTTTCACAGGCCTTTAAAGTAAAATCTAACCCCTGAATAACGGGCGTTTTTAGTTTGCCATCTTGATAGGTTTTCGCCAATTTTGTTGCTTGTAAAATGGGTGCATCACTCATAACGCAAGGCCTCCGCCGGTTGGGTTTTAGCGGCTCGTCTTGCAGGGTAAAGTGTCGCCAACAAGGTTAATACGAACGCCAATCCGGCCACAAACCAAACATCCTCCCAATGTAAGTCAGAGGGGATTTTACTAATGTAATACACATCTGCCGGGAAAAACTCAAAGCCAAACACGCCTTCAATAAACGGCACAATGACATCAATATTCAATGCAATGGCAACGCCACCTGCAATTCCAAAAACAGCCCCCATGACGCCAATAATCATTCCTTGCACCATAAAAATGGTTTGAATACTCCATGGCGCTGCGCCAATGGTTCTTAATACGGCAATGTCTTTTTGCTTATCGGTTACCACCATCACCATGGTTGAGACAATGTTAAAAGCGGCGACCATAATAATCAACGCCAAAACAATAAACATCATTTTCTTTTCCATTTCGATGGCTTTAAAAAAATTGGCATGTTGTTGTGTCCAATCGCGCATATACAAAACATCATCCAACGTATCCTTCAGATGCTGCCGTACCGTTTGCACATCAAATAAATTGTCCAATCGCAACTGCAAAGCGGAAACCTGATGATCCATCTTAAAAAGACGTTGAGCGTCTTCAATATGAATAATGGCCAGTGCACTGTCATACTCATGCATCCCCACCTCAAACAGACCTGAAACCGTAAAGCGTTTTAATCGAGGCATGACCCCCATAGGAGAAATAGCGGCTTGAGGTGCAACCATGGTAATTTTATCACCCATCGAAACCCCTAAACCATTTGCCAATTCTGTACCGATAATAATGTTGTATTCTCGTGAGGCTAAGTCTGCCAATTTTCCATAAACCATCTTGCTATCTATATCTGCCACTTCCCTTTCATAACGCGGCAACACGCCTCGAACCAATACCCCTTTGACCTTATCGCCATGCGTCAACATGCCCTGTCCCATTGCATTAGGTGCGGCGCCGGAAACATTGGGTAGGGTTTTAACGACATGATATAGGTCTTGCCAATGATTTAATCGCTCGCCCTGTTGGGATAGCGTCATATGAGCCGTCATATCCAAAATTCGATCCCGCAATTCTTGCTGAAAACCATTCATAATAGACAGTACGGTAATCAGTGCCGTCACCCCTAACGCGATGCCAATCATCGACGACAAGGATATAAACGAAATAAACCCATTTCGCCGCTTGGCACGCGTATAGCGAATGCCCAATAACAATTCATAGGGTAGCTTAAACATAAGATTCCTTGCAGTTAAAAAGTAGAGGGTATCAGCATCTCAATCCGGCGGATTAATAGGTTGAAACACTGGCAGCCCCACATTAAACACCAACGCCCAAACCCTAAGGGTAAAAATCACCCCAATTGAGCCAATAATCGCCATATCAACGGGAATATTCCAGCCCACTAAAATCAGTAACAAACTGATCCCAATAAATGAAGCCGTCGCATAAATTTCTTTACGGAAAATCAATGGAACTTCTCCCATTAGTACGTCTCGGATGACGCCACCGACCACCCCCGTCATAACCCCCGTCATAATCACAATCGGATCTGACAACCCCAGCCCCATTGCTTTTTGTGCGCCAATCACGCTAAAAACCGCCAAGCCTAACGCATCGAGATACAACAAAAATTTAATCGGAATGGTTTTGAAACGGGCATAAAAGAACAGAAACAAGGTTGAAACCACCACCACATACAAGTAGATGTTTTGGCTGATCCAAAAAACAGGTTGATCTAAAATCAAATCCCTTAAAGTACCCCCCCCCACAGCGGTGACCATTGCAATAACAACCGCACCAAATAAATCTAACTGCTTACGACTTGCCGCCAACAACCCTGTCATCGCAAAAACAACGGTGCCCAATAAATCAAAAAAATAGAGTGTCTGCATTAAATTCATCGCGGTATTATACCGATTAAAGTTTTGTCGGCACCAACAAAAACGCCCTCATTCGAGGGCGTTTATGATTTAACTCTGCAAGAAAAATTATTGCTTTTCTGACTTTAACCGGCTAATGCCAAGCATTTTCATAATATATTTCTGATAGATCGGTTCTGAATTACCCGCCTTCATATTACGGATAAAATACTTCTCGAATGCAATCTTAGCCAAATGCACCCATTTACCCCGTTTTGCCCAAGTTAGATTACGGGGTGGAATTTGGGGTAACGCAACAAATGCAGCTCCCGTATCCCCCATATCCGCTAAACAAACCGTATTCCAAGTCGGCTCTTCAACGGGACCTTTGCCGGCCAAATTGGCTTCAATATTGTGACAAATTGCCGTCACCATTGATTCAATCATCAAGCCGGTTTTGGGTGTTCCAACCGGCACTGGCGTTGCCTCTACAGGCGGAATCGCAATACCAACCCCTAAAGCATAAATATTATGATAGGTCGCATTCCGACTATAACTGTCCACTTTAACGAACCCACGAGGATTAACTAAAGGCCCCCCCATATTTTCCGGCTCAACCAAATCTTGTAAAAACTTTGATCCCTTAAAGGCCGGTAACATCATCGAATATTTGAACGGCAGTTCGTGCTGATCAATCACATCTCCTCGGTGATTATACTCGTCCACATACATTTTACCCGCTTCAATTTTGGTCACTTTGGCATTACAAATCCAGTTAATGTGGCGATCACGCATTTCATTTTCCATCAACCCCTTGGAATCCCCAACACCACCAAGCCCCAAATGCCCAATATAAGGTTCTGAAGTAACAAACGTCATAGGAACCTGACTGCGGATTTTACGCTTACGCAAATCCGTTTCCATGATCATGCCAAATTCATAGGCCGGACCAAAACAAGAGGCTCCCTGAACGGCGCCAAACACAATCGGCCCGGGGTTTTGACAAAATTCTTCCCATTGATCATAGGCTTCAACGGCATGGGGTGTTGTACAAATGGACACGGTATGTCCACCTTGACTTTTGGGACCTAAACCTTCGACTTCATCAAATGCCAAAGAAGGCCCGGTGGCTAAGACCAAATAGTCATACGTCATTTCATTGCCGTCACTTAACGTCAGCTTGTTGTTTTGAGGATCTAGTTTTGTTGCTGTTTGGTGATAAAACTCAATGCCTTTACGAACCAAATGCGGCTCGAGCTTAAAAGAAATATCAGACGATTTACGCCAACCAACAGCGACCCAAGGGTTAGAGGGAATAAAATTAAATTCATCAATGGCATTCACCACTTTAACGGTATGTTCTTTGCCAATTTGCTTACGAACATCGTATGCCATTGGCAATCCACCGGTACTTGATCCAACGATTACAATTGTTGCCATAAATCCATCCTTTTTAATATTCAATTATATTGACACCTTTGCACGAGGGGGGGCGCGGTGAAAAAATCAGGAAAAAACTGACTGATTCAGGCGAAAATCGCAGGCAATAGCGAGCTATTGGCAAAGTTTTCAACGAAAACCAGGTGGTTTTTAACCAGTTTTACTCGTGCATCCATCTCGTGCAACGGTCTCATTGAGTAAGTGTGCTGCAATAATAACATGCTTTTTTTAGTTTTTATAGTTTATAAAAACCTGAGATAAGCAAAATTACAATTTATTGGTTTTAAGTAGTTATTCTCATTTAAATTCTGACAAAATCCTAATTAAAATTTTCAATCTCTTTTTAAAATATTCTTATTACCAAAGGCATTTTTTCCGCAAAGCGAGTCCTCAAGACTTCAGTTGAAAAGCGGGGAGCCACAACAAGATAATATACGAAGCCAGCAAAGTCGCCAATAAAGTAACTAAACTGGCTTGGCGAATCCACTCATCTGGGTGAAATCCTAAAACAAGCAACCCCACAGCTAATAATTGCGTGGTTAACCAGATAGGCCGCCCTACCGAACTCAATGCATAACGATGGCAATTTTCTGCTGTGTTAAAAAACCCTTGTTTAGAACGTAAATACCGTGAAAAGTAATGAATACTATCATCCAAAACAATCCCCAACGGCACAATTAAAACCACCGCTGAGATTTGGACGACCGATTGCACACTAAAATACCCCGTTAACACCAGCACAATCGCCGCCAGACTTGTCAAAATAGCCATCAAAGACACCTGCCAGTCGCGCCAAACCAGCCACAACAGCATCCAACAAGCAAATAACATCATTGCAACGGGGATTAACGAAACCATAAATTGACTCAAATAGACGCCACTAATGAGCAACAGCGTTAACGATAGCCACACCATCGCTTGTAACCACCGAGGATAACGCTGCATTTTACGAACCACGTCAAGAAACCCATGACGATCATCATAATGACCGACACGAAACTCTAAAAACCAGCTTAATAAAATCAGCGGCACCCAAGTTACGATTGCCAAATAACTGATTAAAGCCCCCAGGCCAACAACCCAAGCCATTTCAATCAACTGACTATCAAAGAAGGCGGCGACAGAAAACCCAAAAGTTGTCGTCAAATTCGACAATAAAATAGGCATGGCATTCAACTTCAAAGATTCTGCAACGGCATCATGCTGGAAGGCTCCACGCGCCATTTCTCGGAGTACGGAAGCCAATAAATGAACTAAATTACCCATGACCAAGGTCACCACCACCACCAGTGCCAAGACCGATATCTGAGTCAAGGACACACCCAACCAAGCCAAACAACCCAATACCCCAAACCATATCAGACTGGTCACCACCAACAACAACCCCGCCGTTTTGAGTGAATCAAATAACTTAATGGCAACCCCACTCATAACCATTAAACTGCCCAACACCCAAATTGCGTCCGCTAATTGAATCGGACTTCCCTTAACAAAAAGCCCTGATGCCATCAAAAGTAACCCCACCATCAGCGCAAACCACAATATAGGCAAATTGTGCGCCATGATTTGCACCCAATAATACGCCCAACGTCCATTCATTTATCGCAAAACCCCGCTTCAGACTCGATTCAATTTTGTTAGAATACCATCAATTTCAATTTACCAATACCCTAAGATGCCTAACCCTCAGAATTCTGCTCCTGCGCTGTTAAATGCAGCCAAACTGCCCCTTAAGGGACACCTTTCTTACTGGAACTGTCGCAACACGACAGAAACGGCTCTGGCAGTTATCTCAAAAGCGCAAAAACACCCAGGCCTGGTCATTTTTTTAACCAAAAATATGGCTGATGCCAATCTTTATCAATCGCTTTTTGAATTTTTTAGTGATGATCGCCTTCCCATTTTAACGTTTCCGGAATGGGAAACCCTGCCTTACGATCACTTTTCGCCGCATCAAGACATCATTTCACAACGCTTGACCACGCTTTACCATCTGCCGAGCTTACCAAAGGGAGTACTGATTCTTCCCATCAGCACTCTGATCCAAAAAGTGGTTCCCCACCCATTTATCGAAAAATATACCTTTTTATTAGCAAAAGGTGATGTGATTGACATGGAGGCTTTTTGTCAACAATTAGAGAACGGCAGCTATAAACGCGTCAGCCAAGTGATGGAACACGGCGAATTTGCGATTCGCGGTTCCATTATTGATCTCTTCCCCATCGGTAGTCAAAAACCTTATCGATTAGACCTATTCGATAATGAAATTGATAGTCTGCGTAGCTTTGACCCGGAAACCCAACGGAGTATTGACACCATCGAGTCAATTAAACTGCTCCCTGCCAAAGAATATGATTTAACCGCAGACGGCATCACATTATTTCGCCAAAACGCACGAAAGCACTTTGGTGAAACGGTTCGTAACACCCAACTTTATGAGTCCGTCACCCAAAATCAAACGCTAGATGGCTTAGAGTATTACTTGTCGTTATTTCATGCCGATGTGGCTACGCTGTTTGATTATTTTCCTGAAAACAGTCTATTTTTCAGTAATACCGATATTAATACGGGTATTCAGCACACTTGGCAGGATTATCAAGAGCGTTTTGACATTGCCCGCCACAATCCAGATTATCCTTTATTACAGCCACAAGAACTGATTCTGAACGAGCGCGACGTTTTTTCCGAATTGAGAGGGTTTCATCGCATTCAACTGCAAGCCGAGTCCGATGATAATAAAGGCGTTCAATTCGATACCCAATCGCTGCCGGATCTAACCATCCAAGCCAATAGTGACTATCCCTTTGCCAAACTCATTGCCTTTATTGATCAATACCAGACCTCTGCTTCTACACGTATTCTCTATTGTGCCGAATCCACTGGTCGGCGTGAAACCCTGTTAAGCCTTTTCTCAAATACGCCGCAATTAAAAGAGAAACTGCCTAAGCAGATTGAAAGTTGGTCAGAATTCATTCACAGCGAACTTCCCTTTCAAATCATCGTTGGGCCACTGGAAGAGTCGCTCGCCACACCTGAATTCTGCATCCTTTCTGAAACACAAATTTTTGGCCAAACTGTTATCCAAAAACGCCGCCGCAAGCGCAAACATAGCGAATTTGAAAATGGCATTAGCAACCTGGTTGAGCTGGAAGTCGGTGACCCGGTCGTGCATTTTGACCATGGCGTTGGCCGTTACTTAGGACTCGAAACCCTCTCCTTGCAAAATGAAGAAACTGAATTTTTAATGATTCAGTATGCCAATGAGGCCAAACTCTATGTGCCCGTGACCTCATTACATCTAATCAGCCGCTATACTGGTGCTAACGCTGAAACCGCGCCACTGCATAAACTAGGCTCCGATAAATGGGAAAAAGCCAAACGCAAAGCTGCCGAAAAAGCACACGATGTTGCCGCAGAGCTTCTGGATATTTATGCACAACGAGAAGCCAAACCCGGGTTTTCTTTTATTGCGGACGAAGACGCTTATACGCGATTTGCAGCCCATTTTCCGTTTGAAGAAACCCCCGACCAAGAAGCGGCAATTGAGGCGGTACTTGAAGATATGCGTTTGCCCAAACCCATGGATCGTCTTATTTGTGGTGACGTCGGCTTTGGCAAAACCGAAGTGGCTATGCGCGCCGCTTTTGTCGCCGCCTATAGTGGTAAACAAGTCGCCGTACTCGTCCCCACAACCCTGCTAGCACAACAACATCTCGATAACTTTAAAGACCGATTTGCCGATTGGCCGATTCGAATTGAAGGTTTATCGCGCTTTCAAAGTGCTAAAGAAACCAAACAAATATTAACTGCGGTTCAAAACAACCAAGTCGACATTGTTATTGGGACGCATAAGCTGATTCAAAACGATATGCAATTTGGCAATCTGGGGCTCATCATTATTGATGAAGAACATCGATTTGGGGTGCGTCAGAAAGAACAGCTCAAAAAATACCGCACCGAAGTTGATGTACTCACCATGACAGCAACGCCGATTCCTCGTACCTTAAATATGGCCATGAATGACTTACGCAATCTGTCGATCATTGCCACGCCGCCTGCCAAACGTCTGGCCGTACAAACCTTTGTGCAAGACTGGAACCCTGACACCGTTAAAGAAGCCTGTTTACGAGAAATCCGTCGCGGGGGGCAAGTCTATCTGCTGTTTAATCATGTCGATAAAATAGAATACATGGCTGAAGAAATGCAGGCCTTATTGCCCGATGCCAAAATAGAAGTCGCGCATGGACAAATGCATGAACGCGAGCTGGAAAAGGTTATGCAAGACTTTTATCATCGACGTTTTCATATCTTAGTCTGTACCACCATTATCGAAACCGGCATCGACATTCCCACCGCTAACACCATCCTAATTCATCGTGCCGATAAATTCGGTTTGGCACAATTACACCAACTGCGGGGTCGAGTTGGCCGCTCACACCACAAAGCTTACGCCTACCTATTCACAGCAGGCAAATCGCTGATGACAAAGGATGCGGAAAAACGACTGATTGCCATCGCCAAACATGATACCTTAGGCGCTGGCTTTATGCTCGCCAGTCATGACTTGGAAATCCGCGGCGCGGGAGAGTTACTGGGCGATGGTCAATCTGGACAAATTCAAGAGATCGGGTTTGGACTCTACACCGAAATTCTTGAAAGAGCAGTAAAAGCTTTAAAATCAGGTAAACAACCCGAATTAGAAACCCAATTGCACAGTGGCGCTGAAGTTGAGCTGGGCGTACCAACCCTCATTCCAGAAACCTATTTACCTGACATCCACAGTCGTTTAGTGTTTTATAAACGCATTGCCAGTGCAGAAGATGAAAGCGCCTTGCAAGAACTACAAGTCGAAATGATTGATCGCTTTGGGCTCTTACCTCCACAAGTACAAAACTTAATGAGTGCCACCCAGATCAAACTAAAATTAGATATTCTCAACCTCAAAAAATGCGAAGCGAATGAAAGCATGATTCGACTCCAATTTGGCAGTCAACCCAACATTGATCCACTCGCTTTAATTAAACTCATTCAAAATCATCCAAAACACTATCAACTCAAAGGGCAAAGTGAATTAAAATATTTTGATGATTTTCCCGAGGTCAGTCAGCGTCTTGCCGCCATCAATCTACTGTTGACCACCATCGCTAATAAGGACACAGCATGTTAAAAAAACAGCTTACCGCTTTACTTATTTGCTGCATCTGGGCATTCAATGCACAAGCCATTACAGATGAAGAAACACCTCCAAACCCACGCTACCAGGTCGAAATCATTATCTTTGAAACCCTAGCCTTACGCGGCTGGACGGAAGAATATTGGCGCCCCAACCCAGAATTAATCGACCTGGAAAACGCCCTGTTACCCCCCGAAGAACTGCCTGAAGAACAATTTATGCTTTCAGAACAAGTCGCCAAAATGACGCCTGAAAAAGGCTATCGTATTTTAAAACACAGCAGTTGGATTTTAGAAGGGAAATCAGAAGAAGAAGCGCAACCGATAAAAATTGAAGTCCTACCCGAAACCGCTTATGAGTCCCGTTTAGAAGGCACTTTAACTTTCTATAAATCGCGATTTGCCCATGTGCGCCTGCACCTAGACTTGGAACGTAAAATACCGCAAAGACTCATTGCCGCCTTTGCACAAAACCAACACACAGAAGCAGATTTTTTACCCGAATTCTGGCGCTTTGAATTAAAGGAAGCACGCAAAATAAAATCGGGTGAATTGCATTATTTTGACCACCCAATATATGGCGTGTTAATGCAAATACAATATCAAGGCCAGTAATCCTCTTCTAAATTGACCAAAAACAGCCAGGCCTGGTCAAATTTAACCGTTTCACCGATCAAAACCGCCATCACTCGGCAATAACAGCGTGTTTACTTATCCGGTAAAACCAGATTGAGCTCCAACACCTCAAAGCCATTAGCTTCATCAATGGAAATTTGCAATTGATCCTGATCGATTTCAACATATTTAGCAATCACTGCTAAAATTTCATCACGCATTTGTGGTAAATATTCCGGTGCATTTCGCTCTGAACGCTCATGAGCCAATAAAATTTGTAAGCGATCCTTCGCTACATTGGCGGTTTTCTTTTTTCGCTGACCCAGTAAATAATCGATTAATGCCATGACTTACTTCCCAAACAATTTCTTAAACAGGCCTTTTTTCTCAGCCGTTAAAAAGCGATGGGCCTTTTCCTCTCCCAAAAACCGATCAACAACATCGATATAAGCTTGCGCCGCATCCGATTCCGAATCCAAAATCACCGGCTCACCCGAGTTGGAAGCATTTAACACCTGCTCTGACTCCGGAATCACACCCAACAACGGGATATTTAGCAAATCCACCACATCTTCAACCGATAACATTTCACCCGTTTCGACCCGCTTTGGGTTATAACGCGTCAAAACCAAGTGCTCGACAATCCCCTCATCACCGGATTCAGCACGTTTGGATTTGGCTTGTAATATCCCTAAAATACGATCAGAATCTCGCACTGAAGACACTTCCGGATTGGTCACAACAATGGCTTCATCCGCAAAATACAATGCCAACTGTGCACCCTTTTCAATCCCCGCCGGTGAATCGCAAATAATAAAGTCAAAACCATCGGTTTTTAAGTCATCAATAACTTTTCCAACCCCTTCCAAGGTCAGAGCATCTTTATCGCGGGTTTGTGAGGCGGCTAAAATATATAAATTTTTGATGCGTTTGTCTCGAATCAATGCCTGATTCAAAGAGGCTTCACCTTGAACCACATTGACAAAATCATAAACCACCCGTCTTTCGCATCCCATAATTAAATCCAGATTCCGCAAACCCACATCAAAATCAATCACCGCGACTTTAAACCCTTTTAAGGCTAAACCGGCTGAAATACTTGCACTGGTGGTGGTTTTACCAACCCCACCTTTTCCTGAGGTTACAACGATTACGCGTGACACCTAAGCGACTCCTTGGACTAAATGAATTAAATGTGAATTAAATGGTTGAATGAATTTTAGTGAGACCTTTGCATGAGTGGGACGCCAAAGGGAAAATGTTGAAAAATTAACCCTTTTTATTCGTGTAGCCATCTCGTGCAAAGGTCTCTTAGTGAAAATCTGCAAGCGGTTTATTCTAAACTATCCCAATAAACCCGTGTTAAAAACCAACTTATTATCTTGTAAACTGACCTCAACAAATCCCGTTTGATAAGCTGGATCGATATCTTCTGATAATTGATACAATCCTGCAATACACAACAACTCAGGGGCAAGTTGTTTCGCAAAAATTTTTGCCGTCGTTTCACCTGATGCGCCGGCAAAAACCTTTCCCATAACCTTGCCAAATACATGCACATGACCATCTGCCACGACTTCGGCACCGGGATTAATTGAGCCCATAATAATCACATCTCGATCTTTTGCAACCACCTGTTGACCTGATCGCACAGAGCTTTTAACCAACAAAGCGGTTTTTAAACCTGGTTGCGCCATCTCTGTTTTCGGCTCGACAGCTTTCTTTGGATGTTTTTTCACTTTTTCTAATGGGAAAATCGCCAGCCCGGCATATTCTGCCTGCTCTATCATAACGTCATCTTCAGTCCGAATCCCTATCGGAATCATTTTCCGCTGACGTAAATACTCAACCAAAAGCGCTAAAAAGGTTGGATCCATTAACGGAACTTGAGGATCTAACACCACTGGAACGCCAATAAAAAAATCAGGCGCTTGATCAATTTTTCTGGCAATGGCCTGTTTAGTGTCCTCAATTTGATCACTTAAAAGGCTTAAAACGGTCAAGGATAAAATCGAACCTTTTAAATCAATAATATTGCGCATGAAATAGCCTATTCCCTATCAGATAAACTGGGAATCTTACTTGAGCGGAGGCATCTAGTCAAAGCCTTGTTAGCCAAGTTTGCAAAATCCGAATCGCTAACTCAACACTCTTTTTGGCGATCTTTATGACGTATGCTTTGGCAACTTGTATAATAACTTTTTTTGCAAATGGATCCCCTATGTTTTCGGCACTTAAAAGTTCCTTTGAAGACCGCATCAGCTCCGCTTCAGTTCAAGGCGATATTAATGCAGGGCTAACCGTTGGCGTGATTGCATTACCCTTGTCAATGGCATTAGCGATTGCGATTGGGGTTCCGCCACAACATGGTCTTTATACGGCTATGATCGCCGGTATTGCGATTGCACTGATGGGCGGATCGCGCGTTAACATTTCCGGGCCAACCGCTGCATTTGTGGTGGTGTTACTGCCCATCGTGCATCAATTTGGGTTGGGTGGCCTGCTGATAAGCGGATTTATGGCCGGAATGATTTTAATATTATTAGGCATTTCAAAATCAGGTCGTCTCATTGAGATAGTGCCCTTTCCGGTCGTTATTGGTTTCACTGCGGGTATTGGCGTGGTGATTGCCACCTTTCAAATCAAAGATTTTTTAGGGCTTGAAATCCCCGCATTTGATGGACATTTTTTCGATAAATTGTCGGCGATTATTCAGGCGCTGCCTTCTTTTGACTGGCAAGCGTCATTGATTGCTGCTATTACCTTATTCGTGCTGATTTATTGGCCGAAATTGCATTCTAAAATTCCGGGACACCTCATTGCTTTACTGGTCGGTACCCTGATTGCGATGGGGTTAAACATCAGCATGGTAGAATTTGAAGTTGAAACCATTGGCAGTCGCTTTCATTATGCGCTAAACGGCATAATGGGTGAAGGGATTCCGCCAATTCTGCCTAATTTTGAATGGCCTTGGAATCTTGCCGATGCCAACGGTAACCCGATTGGCTTTAGTTTTGAATTATTTCGCACGCTATTGCCTGCAGCCATTACCATTGCGATTTTGGGTGCTTTAGAATCGTTACTCTGTGCCTCTGCGGCGGATGGCATGTGTGGCCAAAAGCATAATCCCAATGATGAGCTCATTGGTCAAGGGATTGGCAATATGATCATCCCCTTTTTTGGCGGTATCCCGGCCACCGCTGCCATAGCAAGAACCGCTGCTAATGTTAAAGCCGGCGCAACAACCCCTTTTTCTTCCGTTATTCATGGGGGTTTTATCTTACTATCCATTATCGTTTTTGCACCGTTTTTATCCTACATTCCAATGAGTTCAATGGCTGCTTTACTGATGATGGTCGCCTGGAATATGAGTGAATCTCATCACTTTATCCGTATTCTAAAAAGTGCCCCCAAAGGTGACATCATTGTTCTATTGACTTGTTTCATTTTAACGGTGTTATTTGACATGGCTATCGCCGTAGCCATTGGTATGGCCATGGCGGCCGGCTTGTTTATTAAGCGCAGCATTGAGACGACCACCCATCAACAACTTTCTAAATATAACCCTGACCGTGAAACCTTACCGGATGAAATTGTATTTTATGACATAAATGGTCCGTTATTTTTTGGCACGGCCGAAAAAACCATGAACCATCTAACCTATATTGCGCCGGAAGTCAGGGTGGTGATTTTAGATATGGCAGAAGTCAATATGATTGATATGAGTGCCATTATCGCAATGGAGACCATTTTGAAAAACTTTGAAAAGCACAAAGTGAGTATCGTCATCAACCAACTCCAGCCCAGACTCCTGCTCAAACTCCGTAAGGCAGGCTTGCGCAAACAAGAAGGGAAAGTGGAATTTACCAACCATGCTGATGATGCCTTTGCACGTGCAAAAGCCTTGTTAGAGCATTAAAATAGCCCTAACTTTCATCCATTATTTACCCAGGCCTGGTCACTTTTTAGTCAGCCCACTCATAACGAGGAAGGCACAACGATCAAAGATAATCGACTATAATGCCTTCATTTTTTAGCTTGAATAGGAACGGAATTATGCAACTTTCTGAATTAACCGCAATCTCTCCCATTGACGGCCGTTACGGCGCCAGATTATCCAACTTAAAAGAAATTTTTAGCGAGTATGGTTTAATCAAAAATCGCGTTAAGGTCGAAGTTTCCTGGTTGCGTATGCTGGCCAATCATCCGGGCATTCCGGAAGTTCCCGCCCTGTCTTCTGAAGCAGAAACCCATTTAATGCAATTGGTTGATCAATTTTCATTCGCCATGGCGCAACAAGTCAAAATCATTGAAAGCACCACCAACCATGATGTGAAAGCGGTTGAATATCTGATTAAATCGCATTTCGAAAGCAATGATGAATTAAATGCTATCAGCGAATTTGTGCATTTTGCCTGTACGTCAGAAGACATCAACAATCTGGCTTATGCTTTGATGTTAAAAGATGCTCGCGCGCAAATCATAGTGCCTGAAATGCAAACCTTGGTCGATAAAATCGCCGGCATGGCTACGGAAATGGCGGAAATCCCGATGATGTCTCGTACGCATGGCCAGCCTGCTTCACCCACCACGGCCGGTAAGGAATTTGCCAATGTCGCTTATCGTTTACAGCGACAAATCAAGCAACTCATGAATGTCCAGATTATGGGTAAAATCAATGGCGCAACAGGTAATTACAACGCACATCTAGCGGCCTATCCGGCCATTAACTGGTATGAACTCACCGAACAATTTGTGCAAAGTCTTGGCTTAGCGTGGAACCCCTACACCATTCAAATTGAACCGCACGATTACATTGCTGAATATTTCCATGTCATGCAACGATTCAACACCATCTTAATTGATTTTGATCGGGACATTTGGAGTTATATTTCGATTGGTTTCTTTAAACAAAAAACCGTTGCCGGAGAAATTGGCTCGTCCACCATGCCGCATAAAGTCAATCCAATTGATTTTGAAAACTCTGAAGGCAATCTGGGGATGGCGAATGCTATTTTTGATCACTTAGGTCAAAAACTGCCAATTTCTCGCTGGCAGCGCGACTTAACCGACTCCACTGTTTTAAGAAATCTGGGTGTTGGGATTGCCCACACCTTCATTTCTTTACAAGCCACCTTAAAAGGGCTTAACAAACTAGAAGTCAATGCCCAAACCATGGCCGATGACTTGGATCGCAACTGGGAAGTGTTAGCGGAAGCCATTCAAACGGTCATGCGTCGTTATGGCATTGAAAAGCCCTATGAAAAACTAAAAGCGCTCACACGGGGGCGTCGTGTCAATCAACAAATCATGCAAGATTTTGTAGACACACTGCAACTACCGCAAGAAGCGAAGCAAAACTTAAAAGCCATGACCCCTGCTTCTTACATTGGTAATGCCGCACAACAGGCGCAAGCCATTGAGCTAGCGTTGACTATGCTAAAGGGTCGTTAACCCCACCCTGAAATACCGATCAAAAACAGCCAGGCCTGGCTGTTTTTTGGCTTTCCCTCTAAGAATGGACACTTTATGATTCGATTTACTGAAGTCAGCTTGGAAACTTTCTTAAAAGATTACTGGCAACAACGCCCTTTGGTTATTCGCAATGCCTTACCAGGATTTCAATCGCCTGTAAGTCCCGAAGAACTGGCGGGGTTATCGCTTGAAGATGAAGTGGAAAGCCGTCTGGTCGTTCAGCATTCACCCGAAAATTATGAACTCCGCAAAGGTCCGTTTGATGAACAAACCTACGCCAGTTTACCTGAGAAAAATTGGACATTACTGGTACAAGGAATGGATCGACTGATTCCCGAAGTCTCCACGCTGTTAGACGAATTTGATTTTTTACCGCGTTGGCGCATTGATGACATTATGGTCAGTTATGCGGTGACCGGCGGCAATGTCGGTCCCCATTATGATCACTATGATGTCTTCTTACTGCAAGCTGCCGGCAAACGGCGTTGGCACCTCACCGCACAGGACTGCACCGAGTCTAACGCCATTGAAGGCGTGGATTTACGACTCATGCAAACCTTTACCATTGAAGACACTTTTGATTTTGAAGCAGGGGATATACTTTATATTCCGCCAAAATGGGGACATCATGGCATCGCGCTTGATGATAACTGCATGACTTATTCAATCGGCTATCGCAGTTATCGTGGACAAGAATTATGGGATAGCTTTGGGGATCATCTTTCTGAAACCAATGGCTTTCAAGCCCTTTATCAAGACCCCGTCTGGCAAACGGATCTCAATCCGGGTGAAATCACCGATAATGCGGTTAAACAAGCTCAGCAACTCCTTGAATCCGCCTTGGCAGATCCAAAGCAACTGAAAACCTGGTTTGGTCGTTTTGCCACTCAGCTCGATCCCACCAGCGCTCAACAATTACCCGACCCCCTCACAGAAGATGAAACGCCCACATTCAGTGAATTTACACAGGCGTTAGCACAAGTCGTGGCATTCGAAAAAGACCCTGTGTGTCGATTTGCTTTCACCGAAATCAATGATAATACCTTGTTAACAGTTAATGGCGCCATTTGGGACAAACAAGGCGCGACCGATGACTTTGTCAAAGCATTATGCAACCAACGGACATTATCTGCGAGCGACTGGCAGGATTCTCAAAACCATACGCTATTATTTGACTTCTGGAAACTGCAATATTGGGTCTTTTCCGAAACACCTTAAAACACGGCTTAATCGCTGAATGGTTTATCGAGCAGCTTACCCCCCTGTCACCCCCCTTTAGTGGCTCGCTTTCAAGCTATAACCTATAAATCTCAAAGCCATTCTGCTCTAAAAGGTCACATTTGCCACTGTGTGTCAATACGGCTACGGATGCTTTTTCAGCGTCTAAGTAGGTTTGTGCAACCCGACGACAATCGGCTAAGGTCGTTGCCAAAACGCCTTGGCGATGGTGCTTTCTCATATCATGGGTTCGACCATAAAGAGATTGATAAAAAGCTTTTCTTGCTTCACCGGCGGGTGAACCGGGTTTATCCATCGCACTGATCACATTTAAAATGGCTTCATCCACTTTTGCTTGCGTGGCTTCACGACTCATAATCCAGTCTAAAGCAAGATCAAAATCTGATAAAGTCTCTAATAATCTGGGATCCCGATAGGAATAAAACACAAAAGCGCCTGCTTCGCTATTAAAGGTAGCGCCGCCGCCATAAGCGCCGCCTTTTTCGCGAATTTGTGCATGCAAAAACCCATTTCGTAAACAAGCCCCCAACACCGAAAGAATTGGCGCATCTTCATGCCCCGCCATCACTGCCGGATAGGATTTTGCACAAAAATTCACTTGGGTGCTGGTCACCCAGGCCTGGTGAATTTTTTGCTGTGTCGCCGTTAATTGCAACCCTTGTTGAAAAGCATTCGATTTCATAAAGGTTTGCCACTGTTGAGTACTGGCTATGGCACCTTCTAAACCTGATTCATCGGCAATAACCAAAGACTGCTTACTGGCCTGTAATAATTTTGATTGAATCGACTGAAACTGTTGAATCATGTCCTCTAGACCACCGGATTCTGAAAGCCCTTCATATAAGCGCTTAATGGCTTGAATCCCGGCAAAACCGGAGCGATTAAACTGCCAATTAGCCACAGCAGAGGCGTTTTGATTAGCCGCAGACATCGCCAAACCATGACCATTCCCGGTCACTCCCTGATCGACTGACGTTCGAATTTGACCCACCAAATCCTGAATGCGATCCACTTCATCAAAGCGCACCGACTCTATCGTTTCAAGCATTAAATCCGCCAATTGCGATTGATGACGATTTAACGACTTACCGGACACAATAAAGTGACTGTAAAACGCTTGGTTATCCCATAAATCTGCTCGAACCGTACTTCTCGCTGAAAGCCCCCCGGTCACAGCTGCCTGCAAGGATTGCGTCTGCAAATAATCTCGACCCGCTGAACCCAATTCCGTTAAACAGCTATTGAATAAAGGCAATACCGCTTGTTCTGCTGCGGTTAAATCCGGCAAGGACAATAATAATTGTTGGTAGGTTAAGCCATTCGTACCCGTCTGATAAGCGGTCATTTTGGGCGATTCCATCGTGACAGTCGGGTTTATTTGTTTGATGGCTGCCGGAACATCCGCTTTAGTCACCTCAGGTAAAATTGACATGTCGTCTTCTTGCTCTTGTCTGGCTTTAAGTGCTAAGGATTGTGCCACGATAGCTTGTTTTTCTGTTGGCGTCAGCGCAGACTGAATCGCTGCTAATTGCCTTTTTTCGGTTTCTTCTTGCTGTTGAGACAAATTTTCATCCGGCATCAACGTTAAACGAACTCGGTGTGGGTTATCTAAAATCCATTCCTGAATTAAGGTGGGAATAAATTGGGGATTTTGTGCCTCCAATCGAAGTTGTGTTAAAGCGGCATCCGTGTCTAATAATGCAATTGGATCACCGTCGTGCATAGCGCCCGCGATGGATTGCATAATCAACTGCAACCCATAAGGATAACTGTCCCCGCCAATCTCTCTTTGTGAAAATTCCAGTTGATGCAACATGGCTTCAACCTGTTCAGGATCAATGCCCTCCTTAACCACCTTTTCTAAAGTTTCCAAAATCAAGCATTCAATCGCTTGTGCATGCTCGGCATCCGTTCCTTGTGCGCCAACCACAAATGCCATCTCTTTATTCGAATCTTCCAGCCCACACAAAGGGGATGGTGCACTCAATAAGTCAGATGCTTCCAAGGCTTGTCTTAAAGGTGAAGCACTGTTATCCAATAACACCGCAGCCAGTAAATTGGCTTTTAACACATCCATCGGGTTTTGATTCTCACCCAACAACCAAGCTAATGCCACATGGCTTTTGCGGGTTAAATCGGTTTCATTCAGCGCATAACAGCCGGTGACGGATTTTGGCTGGGAATAACGTTGTTCATGAGAAACACGAACCTTGTCCACTCGACGAGTGAATCGTTCTAGCGCCAAGGTTTCAAATTCAGTTTGATGTTGCTCTGCCGGAATATCACCATAGGTAAAAAACACCGCATTAGAAGGATGATAATGAAATTGATGAAACGCCACTAATTGCTCATAGCTTAATTCTGGAATCACCTCAGGATCCCCACCACTGTTATAGTGGTAAGTGGAAGTGGGATACAATTCCGAAGACAGTCGCTGCCAAAGTGTCGAAACAGGTGAACTCATCGCCCCTTTCATTTCATTAAACACCACCCCCTTATAGGTCAACTCCGAATTGGGGTTATCCATTTCTGCATACTCTAAACGGTGCCCTTCTTGCAAAAAATCCAAACGTTCAATCTTTGGAAAAAACACCGCATCCAAATAAACCTGCAATAAATTCTGAAAATCTTTTCGATTTTCGGTTGCAAAGGGATAAGCCGTCCAATCACTGGACGTAAACGCATTCATAAAGGTATTTAATGAACGTCGAATCATCATAAAGAAAGGGTCGCGCACCGGATATTTTTCACTGCCGCATAATACGGTGTGCTCCAAAATATGTGCCACACCGGTTGAATCCATCGGTACGGTTCTTAACGCCACCATAAATACATTCTGCGGATCGTCGGCAGCCAAATGATAATGATCTGCGCCAGTCACCTTATGCTTAAAATGCTGAACGGTTAATTTTAGGGATTCGATGGTCTGTTGATTTTGAAATTCAAATGCTGGATGATGAGAAGTCATAAAGGGTCTCTGGTTAAAAATATTCGAAGAATTAAAACGTCAAAAAAAGCCGTATAAACGGCTTTTTAAGTCATGCCTTTAACAAAGTCCCTCAGTCAGTCGTTTCACTCACAGGAGAAGCAATTTCCGCATTCACGGCCGTCATCGATAATTTAACGCGTCCTTGTTTATCAACATCTGTCAATTTAACTCTAATCGCCTGACCTTCTTTTAAATATTGATTAACATCTTCAACACGTTCCTCGGCAATTTGTGAAACATGCACCAACCCTTCACGACCCGGCATATAGGCAACGAAAGCACCGAAATCAACAATTTTCTTAACGATTGCGTCATAAATTTTACCAATTTCCGGCTCTGCGGTAATTTCAGCAATCCGTGCCTTAGCGGCATTAGCAGACGCATCATCAACGGCAGCAATTTTGACATTGCCATCATCGTCAATCTCAATGGTCACGCCCGTTTCTTCAGTAATCGAACGGATGGTTGCCCCGCCTTTGCCAATAATTTCGCGCACTTTTTCCGGTTTCACTTTAACATTGAAGAAACGGGGTGCCGTTGAAGCAACTTCCGCATTGGATACATCAATGGCTTTTTTCATTTCACCTAAAATGTGCAAACGTCCGGCTTTAGCCTGATCCAATGCAATTTCCATAATTTCGCGTGTGATACCGGTAATTTTGATATCCATTTGCAATGCCGTCACACCTTGATCGGTTCCGGCCACTTTAAAGTCCATATCGCCTAAATGATCTTCATCTCCTAAAATATCAGACAACACGGCAAAACCCGATTCTTCTTTGACTAAGCCCATCGCTATCCCGGCAATCGGTGCGGCGATAGGCACGCCCGCATGCATAAGTGACATAGACGTTCCACAGACAGTTGCCATAGACGAAGAACCATTTGATTCGGTAATTTCAGACACCACGCGAATGGTATAAGGGAATTCTTCGGCCGTTGGCAGTAGTGCAGCCACACCACGACGCGCCAACATACCATGACCAATTTCACGACGGCCGGGTGAGCCAACACGGCCACATTCGCCGACAGAATAAGGAGGGAAGTTATAATGCAACATAAAGCGGTCGCTGTATGAACCTAATAGGTCATCAACCAATTTTGCGTCTTTTTCTGTTCCTAAGGTGGTAACCACGATGGCTTGGGTTTCACCACGGGTAAACAAAGCGGAACCATGCACCTTAGGCAAAATACCGACCTGGCAATCAATCGGGCGAATGGTTTGGGTATCACGGCCATCAATTCTTGGCTCACCGGCAATAATGCGCCCTCGAACAATCTCTTTCTGCAATTTGCCGACCATTTTTTCGATATCCGCAGCATCGTAGCCTTCCGGATTAGCATCTGACACTGAAAACTGCTCTAGGACTTTTTGTTTAGCTTGGCCAATCGCCGCGTAACGCTCCATCTTGTCAGCAATTGAATAAGCGGCTTCAATATCCGCACGAATGGCATTGAATACTTGTGTTTTTAAGGTTTCGTCTTCAACGATAGCTTCCCAATTCCAAGCAGGTTTACCCGCCTCTGCTTTGAGTTCATTAATGGCTTGAATCGCCACTTGCATTTGCTCATGCCCAAACATCACTGCGCCCAGCATCACTTCTTCAGACAGTTCAGAAGCTTCAGATTCCACCATCAACACCGCATCAGCAGTCCCTGCAACACTCAACTCTAAGTCTGACGTTTCTAATGCTTCAACAGAAGGATTCAAACAATAGGCTTCATCAATATACCCCACCACAGCAGCACCGATAGGCCCGGAAAAAGGAATACCTGAAATCGCTAAAGCCGCAGACGTTCCTAACATGGCAGGCACTTCCGTTCCCACTTCAGGATCTAATGCAACAACGGTTGCAATCACCTGCACTTCATTCATAAACCCTTTTGGAAATAAGGGACGAATCGGACGATCTATTAGCCGAGAAGTCAGCGTTTCTTTCTCAGAGGGGCGGCCTTCGCGCTTTAAAAAACCACCCGGAATACGACCGGCAGCATAAGCTTTTTCTTGATATTGCACTGTCAACGGGAAAAAATCTTGTCCCGATTTCGCGCTTTTAGCCGCAACCACCGTGACCAATAGCTGAGTATCCCCCATTGAAATCATCACTGCGCCATCGGCTTGACGCGCAATTTCGCCGGTTTCTATGCGAACTTGGTGTTGTCCATACTGGAAGGTTTTGGTAATTTTTGACATTTAATAATCCTTGTTTCATAAAGACTCATCCGTGATGAGCGTAACGGTTCTGCCATTGAAACCTGAATCCTCAGTCATTTTTAAGCCGTTGCTAAAATGAACAATTCGAAAACAACCCCTGAGGATTCAGGCTTAAAAAGGTTTCTGGCTGAAAGCCGCCATTTTACAACAAAATAGCGGTCAAAAAACCATCAAAGCACTTTTCTGTTGATAAAAAAAACCTCAGACAAGGCTGAGGTTTTTTATATTTGAACAATTAAAATGTTTAACTTACTTACGCAAGCCCAAACGTTTAATAAGATCAAAATATCGTTGCGCATTCTTTTTGTGTAAATAATCTAGCAATTTACGACGACGACTCACCAAGCGCAATAAACCGGTACGAGAGTGATTATCGTGGATATGGGTTTTAAAGTGTTCCGTTAGGTAAGTGATGCGATGTGTTAATAATGCGACTTGCACTTCCGGAGAACCCGTGTCCCCTTCTGAAGTTGCATAATCTGCAACAATTGCTGCTCTTTGTTCTGGTGTTAGCATTTAAATTTTCCTTATTTAAAATCGGTTTAACAATACATTCCGCAACCGATGGCAGAATCGAATCGTGCATTATACACAGTTTATGGGCGATGTCTAACGATTAATGACGACCAAAGCCAGTCATATAGTGTTTTAAATGTGACACGTTGTGACTCATTGAACGAATTAAATGATCCAAACTCACCACCGCGTTTTCAACCAAATTAACGGCAATATAGGGATGTTCCACTTTTAAGCGATCATACATGGCACGATTTAGTTCAAGCAAACACACCTCTTTCGATTTGGCCGACATTTTCAACATACGAGGTTTGCGATCAAAAAACGACATTTCACCAATTAAATTACCAGGCCCTTGGCAACCGATTTCTAGATCACTCTTACCATCATTCACCGTAAAAGTCACTTTCCCTTTTAGAATAAAAAATAAAGAATCGCCAACATCCCCTAAATCAGAAATCACATCCCCTTTTTTCAGATGCAGTTCCTTTAGAAACTGACGTAATACTTCCACATCAGCTCGATGCAAGGATTCACAAATCGCATTGGCTTTAAAATATTCAAACAGTTCATCCGCACTCATTTCTAACATCTTCACTCTCCCTTTTTTGTGCGATAAAAGACGCAACCGGGCGTCCATCTTTTAAGTGCTCTATTCTATCAACAATGATGTTAAAAACACTAAAGGTTTTTGCCAACTCCCCTTTTTTTAAAATAAAATTTGGATTTTTTGGAGAACCAAACGCTTCGACCCCTTCCACAAACGTCTGAATGATCACATAGCCACCCGGATTAAGCATTTGATCCATTTTCGTCATTAAATCACGATTTAAATACCGCATCATTACGATCAGATCAACCTGTTCAGTGGGTAAACACCCTTCTGCATCAACACAACAAACACGCCAATCAATGGTTAAATTCTGACGAGAGGATTCGGCTAATTGCTGTGCACGTTGCAAAACCCGTTGTTCACGATCAATCGCAATCACCTGCCAACCTCGACAGGCTAAATAAACACTATCACGTCCACCCCCGCAACCAATATCCAATGCCAATCGCTTGCCGGATAAAACCGATGGTTGCAAATCCTTATTTTCATAACGCGTTATAAACGCAAACAATAACGGCGATGCACGCCATAAAATACGCGATTCTCGACCCAAAACCACCAGGCCTGGGTATTTTTGGCGGAATTGTTCAAATCTTTCAAGGGACATTTGACACGAAATCTGATAGCCTTTATTGATTAAAAAGGCACTGGCAGCCGTGAGTGCTAGATCATCTCCCAGCAATTGTAGGCGAGCCGGACGCTCAGGCAGTTCATTTAGACGAATTTGCAAATCCGGCCATGGCAGATGCGTTGCCTCAAGATAATGCCCGGATTGATAGGCCTCATCAGCACGCAGATCAATCAAAGGAAAATGAGGGTTAATCAACATTAACTGTCCAGATTAAACAGTCTTTTCGGTTTTAATAATTGCTTTTCTACTTGCCATTCACCGATACCAATAAAACGCTCATCCGGGTCATACAACCTAACCCAATCAGTTTGCGGCCGTTCAATTGCCAACTTGCCGCCATGTTGAATCTTATCAGTCTCTAACCCATTGAGTGACAAGGCTTGCAGGTGCTGCAAAGGCAGATCATAAGGTAATAAACAACCGGATAGGTCAGTTTCAATGTCTGCAAGCATCACCATCTGTTCCGCCTTCAAACTCCCCGTTTGTATACGATGCAGTGCCGTTAAATACCCCAATGTACCGAGCGACTTGGCAATATCTTCTGCCAATGTACGCACATAAGTGCCTTTCGAACACAGTACATCAAATTGGATGACATGATTAGAATAGGATTTTAACGTTAATAAATCGATACGAATCGGTCGAGCCGGACGTTCAATTTCAATCCCTGCACGCGCATATTCATAAAGCGGTTTGCCTTGATGCTTTAATGCAGAATACATGGGGGGAACCTGTGTTTGTTCGCCTAAAAAATCTTGCAATACGGCTTCAATATCGGTCGGTGACAATTCTGCAACCGGCGCTTGAGTAATAATAGCGCCGTCTTTATCACCCGTGTCGGTAGCCGCACCTAATTGTAAAGTGGCCAAATAACGTTTATCAGAATCTAATAACAACCCTGATATTTTTGTGGCTTCACCCAAACAAATCGGTAAAAGGCCGGTTGCAAAAGGGTCTAACGCCCCGGTATGTCCAGCCTTCTGGGCATTATAAAGACGTCTAACCTGCTGTAAAACGCCATTAGAGGTCATGCCTTCCGGCTTATTTAATAACACCAAACCATTGACTGATTGCCATTTTTTCTTACCCACAGAGCTTGCCAAAATGGTTATTGCTTTTGATAAAGCGCTTTAAAAATCAAGTCTTCGATGTGACTGGCATTTTCAGCGACCGTATCATAGAAAAATCGAATTTCCGGGGTTAACCGCAAATGCATGCGCTTGCCAATTTCCGTGCGAAAAAACCCTTTGGCTTTGGCCAAAGCCGCAATCGCATCTTGAGCAGCAGCTTCCTGTTCATTCACCCCAATTAGGGTGAAATAAACTGTGGCAATGCTTAAATCCTTTGAGACTTTGCATTCGGTAATATTCACTTTTTCCAAACGAGGATCTTTCGTCTCACGCTGTAAAATTTCCATTAAAGTCTTGCGAATTTCTAAAGCAACTCGATTCGGCCTATTAATTTCTTCACTCATAATTGCATTTGCTCACTTAGCTAAAACAATAATGCCCCTAAAACGGGGGCATTAAAAAAATAACTGAATTGGAGACCTTTGCATGAGTGGCACGCGAAAGAAAAAGGTGAAAAATTTAACCATTTTTATGCGTGTAGCCATCTCGTACAAAGGTCTCAACCATATCAGAAGATTTAAACGGGGTCACATTGACCCTTTAAGTTCAATCTAATGTCCGCTTCACCTCAACCCGCTCAAAGACTTCAATTTGGTCGCCAACTTTGACATCATTGTAATCTTTAACGCCAATCCCGCATTCCATGCCTTGACGCACTTCAGCAACATCGTCTTTAAAGCGACGCAAGGATTCCAAAGCCCCTTCATAGATGACAATATTATCACGCAATACCCTAATCGGATTATTACGTTTCACAATACCATCTGTCACCATACAGCCCGCAATTAGACCAATTTTAGGGGCTTTAAAGACATCACGCACATCGGCAATACCAATAATTTCTTCTTTAAAGTCAGGCTCAAGCTTGCCTTCAATCGCACGCTTCACCTCATCAACAATTTCATAAATAACACTATAATATTTTAAGAAAATGCCTTCTGAATCAATCAGACGTTTGGCCTTGGCATCCGCCCGAACGTTAAAGCCGAACAACAAAGCATCAGAGGCTAAAGCTAAGTTAGCATCGGATTCGGTAATCCCCCCAACACCAGAAGCAATAACGACCACTTTTACTTCATCATTCGATAACTTAACTAAGGCATCGACGATCGCCTCAATCGAACCTTGAACATCTGCTTTTAGAATAATATTGATGGTTTGGATATCCCCTTCTTCCATCTTATTAAACATATTGTCCAATTTTGATTTCTGCTGACGTGCAATTTTTTTCTCTTTATGTTTGCTTTGACGGAACATCGCCACTTCACGCGCTTTACGCTCCGATTCTACGGTGATCATATCATCGCCGGCAACCGGCACAGCTGATATCCCTAGAACCTCAACCGGCATGGATGGCCCGGCTTCTTGTACATTTTCGCCTAACTCATTGACCAAGGCACGCACACGTCCGTATTCCATACCACATAAAGCTATATCCCCTTTACGTAAAGTCCCGGACTGAACCAATACGGTCGCAACCGGACCACGACCTTTATCCAAGCGAGATTCGACCACAACACCTCTAGCCGGCCCTTCAGTGGGGGCTTCAAGTTCAAGGATTTCAGATTGCAATAATATGGCATTCAATAAATCTTCAATTCCGTCACCCGACTTAGCCGAAACACGAACGAACTGAACATCACCGCCCCACTCTTCCGGAACCACTTCTTCAGTGACTAATTCTTGCATGACTCTATCCGGATTAGCACCTTCTTTATCCATTTTGTTAATGGCAATGACCATCCCTAAATTAGCTGCTTTTGCATGTGCAATGGCTTCTTTGGTTTGGGGCATTACACCATCATCAGCAGCCACAACAATCACCACCACATCGGTTACTTTTGCACCGCGTGCACGCATTGCCGTAAAAGCTTCATGGCCGGGGGTATCGATAAAGGTAATGCCACCATGCTCGGTTTCAACATGATAAGCACCAATATGCTGAGTAATCCCACCGGATTCACCATGCGCGACTTTGGCGTTACGAATATAATCTAACAACGAAGTCTTACCATGATCAACATGACCCATGATGGTGACCACCGGAGAACGTTGTACGGTTTCACCATCATAATTTTGATTAACGACATCATCTTCAATTTGGTTCTCATTCACTAATACGGCTTTGTGCCCCATTTCTTCGACCACCAGTTGAGCGGTTTCTTGGTCAAGAACTTGGTTAATGGTCACCATAGTACCGAATGACATCATCGTTTTAATGACTTCTGTCGCTTTGACTGCCATTTTATCCGCCAAGTCAGATACCTTAATGGTTTCACCCAGAGCCACTTCACGAACTTGTTTTTCAACAGGCTTCTGAAAACCATGCTCATTGTCTGCTTCGTGGGTATTTTTCTTGTGGCCTTTGCCATGTCGGCGACGACCAAAGCTTTGCTCTCCCGTCATCGCCAAGGTTTTTTTAGATTGTTTTTCTTTTGGCTTTGGCTTACCCTTGGCTTTGACTTCATCTTTTACAGGAGCGGCTTGCTTTTTCTTATCGTGTTTATGATGTCTCTTCTCGACTTCCACCACCGGTTCAACCACAGGCAAGTCAATAACTTGCGAAGCATCTGATACTTTAATATCTTTATCCGCAACTGAGGGGGTCGATTCTGGTTGATCAGTTGAATTTGTAACACTGGCCATTGGTGCTTCAGAGACGTTATTTTTTTCAATCGTTTCAACTGGCGTTGATTCAATAACCGTTTCTTCAACAATAGGTTCTTCAACGGCTTCTGATTTTTTAACATAGGTTCTTTTCTTACGAACCTCAACATTGACCGTGCGCTTGCCGGAACCAGATGACAGATTTAATTTCTGCACCTGCTTTCTTTTTAAGGTGACTTTATTCGGCGCATCGTTCTTATCACCATGCAACCCTTTTAAATAAGTTAGTAGGGTTAATTTCTCATCTTCTGACAAGGTGTCGGATTCTTTTTTACCTTTTACGCCTGCTTCTTGCAACTGCGTAAGAAGCTTTTCCACAGACATTGTCAGCGTTTCAGCAAACTTTTTTATTGATACTTGAGACATATTCTCGTGCCCTCCTAAATTATTCAAACCATGGTGCGCGGGCTTTCAAAATCAACGCACTGGCTGATTCCTCATCCAGTTCGACTATTTCTAATAACTCATCTGTGGCCAAGTCAGCTAAATCCTCTTGGGTCACTATCCCGTTAGAGGCAAGCTTTTTCGCCATCTCTTCATTCATTCCATCTAAATCTAATAAATCTTGTGCGGGTTCGGCCATAGCAGTTTTTTCTTCATTGGCAATGGCTTGCGTTAAAAGGGCATCCTTGGCACGCTCTTTCAACACCGAAACGATCTCTTCATCAAACCCTTCAATTTCCAGCATTTCAGCAGAAGGCACATAAGCCACTTCTTCTAAAGAGGTAAAGCCTTCAGCAACCAGCACTTCAGCTAGTTCTTCATCAACATCCAGTCCATTGACAAACAGATCCATCTGCGTTTTTGACTCTGTTTCATGTTTGGCCGCCATATCGGTTTCCGACATGACATTCAAGGTCCACCCCGTCAATTCAGACGCTAAACGGATATTTTGACCATTTTTACCAATCGCTTGTGACAATTGCTCATCATCTACCGCCAGATCCATAGTATGTTTATCTTCATCAACCATAATAGAAGTCACTTCAGCCGGCGCCATGGCATTAATGACAAACTGTGCATCATTCGGATCCCATAACACGATATCAATGCGTTCACCATTTAACTCATTTGTAACCGCTTGAACACGACCACCGCGCATCCCAACACAAGCGCCAATAGGGTCAAGTCTAGGATCATTCGCTCTAACCGCGACCTTAGCTCTTAAACCAACATCTCTAGCCGCACTCATAATATCGATCAAATCATCACCAATTTCTGGCACTTCAATTTTAAACAACTCAATTAACATCTCTTTACAAGCACGAGACATAACGATCTGAGCACCACGCGGGCGGAAAGAAACTTCTTGAACATAGCCTCGAACCCGATCACCCATTCTAAAATTTTCACGGTTAATTAATTCTGAACGCGGAATCACCGCATCGACATTGTCACCCAAATCTAAAATGACATCACCACGATCAACACGTTTAACTTGACCGGTAATAATTTCACCAATCCGTTTTGAATATTCTTCAACGACTTTTTTACGCTCAGCTTCACGTACTTTTTGAATAATGACCTGCTTAGCGGTTTGTGCGCCAATACGACCAAATTCGATAGACTCGATTTGCTCTTCAATAAAGTCACCAGGAACGGCATGCGGATCTTCATCAATGGCATCCATTTGTCGAATATACCAACCGACATTGCCTTCAATTTCCAAATCATCTTCAACGACTTCCCAACGTCTAAAGGTTTCATAGTCACCTGTTGATCTGTCAATTGAGACGCGCACATCTATTTCATCATTGTGACTTTTACGGGTTGCGGTCGCTAATGCTGCCTCAATCGCTTCAAAGATAATCTCTTTTTCCACGCCTTTTTCATTTGACATTATCTCAACAACTGCTAAAACTTCTTTACTCATTGTTCTTTCCTCAAAACTAGGGGATTTTTAAAACTGCGGAACCAAATTGGCCTTATCAATTAAATCAAATGCGAGCTCATAGGCTTCGCCATCCACTTCGACGACAATGTCTTTTTCGCTCACTTGTGACATCACGCCTTTAAAACGCTTGCGCCCCATCACAGGGCTTGAAGTTCTCACTTGTACCATTTCGCCCTCATAAGCCTTAAACTGTTCAGGCGTAAATAACAACCGATCCATACCCGGTGAAGACACTTCCAATAGATAAGCACTGGCAATCGGATCTTCGACATCCATTAAAGCACTGATTTGGCGACTGACTCGCCCACAATCATCCACAGTAACGCCAGCGTCACTTTCAATAAACAGTCTCAAGGTAGAGTGCTTGCCAGCGGGGATATATTCGCACCCCCAAAGCTCAAACCCTAAACTTTCAACCGTTGGGCGAACCAATTGGGCAATTTTTTCTTCTAGCGTCACCAAACTTTCCTTAATTCAAAAAATAAAAAACCCCGTAAAAACGGGGTTTTTAAAATTTAAGCAGAAGGCTTAAAAAAACCCTCTCTTAATAGAGATTTAAAAAACTGCCCGAATTATAAATAAGCAGCCCGAGCTTGTCAAACAAAGCTTTGCCTTTATGCTCATATTCGCACAATTCACCCATCATCCCCGCATATTAACCATTACAGTCACCCTCTTGGTTACATTTTAGGGATACCGCACTTTATTTTTTCGAATCGGATAAAAGATTTTGTAACGCTTGGTTAATTTCCGGAAACTGAAAACAAAAACCGCTCTGCTGAAGTCGGGTCGGAATCACTGCGGATGAAAGCGTTAAGACTTGCGCCCCTTCACCAAACACCAATTTTAACTGCCAATACGGTAATGGCAACCAAAAAGGCCGATGCAATGCCTTCGCCAGCGCCTGACCAAAAACTCGGTTACGAACAGGCTTCGGTGAGGTCACATTATAAACCCCACGCATTTCCGGATGATGCCATGCAAACTCAAACGCATGAACCAAATCTTCAATATGCACCCAAGAAAAACATTGCTTCCCACCTGCAACCGGACCTCCCAAACCCAATTTAAACGCCGGCAACATCTTCATCAAAGCCCCGCCATCGGCACCTAACACCACGCCAAATCGAAAAATCAAGGGTTCGGGCTGCAACTTTCGACTCGCCGCCTCCCAATCCACACCTAACTGTCCCAAAACATTTAACCCCACTTCGGTACACTGCTCATCAACCGGATGCTCACAGTCACTTTCAGGATAAATGCCAATCGCAGAAGCTGAAATAATACGTTTAGGTGGCTGGTCACAGTCTTGCAAAGCGGCTTGTAACAGTTGATTGGTTTTCAGTCGGCTATCCCACAAGGCTTGTTTATGCGCCTGAGTCCAACGCTCACCCACATTGGCGCCTGCCAGCATAATCAATAGATCACAACCATTAATCAAAGACTGCAAGTGTGGAAGCGACTGAAACGCATCATGGCCAAAAACCTTAACGGAAAGCCCCAACTGCTCAAAACGCGATTTTAAATGCGACCCAATAAATCCGGTTCCGCCTAAAATCACCACTTGCTCAATGTCTTTCATCGTTCTTGCTCCCTGATTCAGGTTATCAGCACAAACCTATCACTTGACCCATTTGCTTGCAAAATATTATTGCGCGGGTATCGGCCCATCAGCAATATTCGAACTTCCCCAATTGCCAGACCAGAGTTGGTCACCATGTAAGTAATAAACCAGATCGCCAGTAATCACCCCACGATCCTCATAAACATGAGTCACCGAATAACTTTGACCCCCACTATTACTTTCAACCACCCATTCTGCTTTTTCCACTATCTCCGCCGTTCCCGAAACGGAACCATCATCGATTTCAAACATTTTTAAACCCGTTTGTGTCCAATCGGCACTTTCCCAACCATAAGTTGCGGTAACTGGCTCATTATGCAACTCAATCGGCAAGGCCAAACGGGCTAGCCGGCCAGTTGTCGCATCAGCTGGCAACCATATAAAACCGTGATGATCATTGTTTACCGTTGAGACAGTTCCCCGCTTACCGATAATGCGATTCACGAACTCAATGGGATTCGCCGCATCTCGAACATCATAAAGCGCAATTTTAACCCCTTGATACCAGGAAAAAAGCCCATCTCGATCATCCGTGGCATCAACCGCATCCTTGCCGACCCCTAATAAATAAACGCCTTATCCATAACCTGTTCAAATTCATACACCTATTTCCAAAGCGATAACAACATCACTCGCATTATAACCCTGTCAGAATGAATTGCTTTTTGCATTTTAATGATATCGCTCAAACATTGAAATCATGCCTTGGCTATTACACAATAACCTTTTGAAACCCAGGACAAACTCACTAAAACTCGCCAAATTTCAACCAGGCCTTATATGTTGACGTGTTCTCTGAAATAAAGAGAATTTACTAAGGACGCTTAGTAAAGGGAAGTGAGATCTTGTGACCAGGCCAAGGTTAATAAGCCTGATGCCCAGATTAAGACCACTT
>Ga0210033_1000267_pt1 | contig 49110 bp, 48 predicted proteins | sample CryGeymeta201501_FD_185465 | JGI IMG/M metagenome (GOLD analysis project Ga0210033, IMG submission 185465) | Groundwater microbial communities from Crystal Geyser aquifers in Utah, USA - Crystal Geyser metaG 2015-01 (SPAdes) (version 2) | ecosystem: Environmental > Aquatic > Deep subsurface >... | reverse complement strand
TCAGCCATGGTCACGCCCGTGAACGGGGCGATGAACTGGAGCGGAGCGGGCGCGGAAGCGGGCGCGGAGATGACGGTGGTGTACTCCATCGCGCCGAACTTCTTGAGCTTCTCGACGACCTGGGCGACGGTCGACTGCTTCTGGCCGATGGCGACGTAGAAGCAGTGCACGCGACGCTTGGGGTCGTCCTTGAACTCGCGCTGGGCGATGATGGTGTCGATCGCGACGGCGGTCTTGCCGGTCTGGCGGTCGCCGATGATGAGCTCGCGCTGGCCACGACCGACGGGGGTCATGGAGTCGACGGCCTTGAGGCCAGTCTGGAGCGGCTCGTGAACCGACTTGCGCTTGACGATGCCGGGCGCCTTGAGCTCGACCACGCTGGAGAGCTTGGTGTTGAGCGGCCCGAGGCCGTCGATGGGGTTGCCGAGCGCGTCAAGGACGCGGCCCATGACCTCAGGACCAACGCCGACCTCCACGATGCGGCCGGTGCGCTTGACCTCGTCGCCCTCGTGGATGTGCATGTCCGACCCGAAGAGGGCGACACCGACGTTGTCCTCTTCCAGGTTGAGGACCATGCCCTTGAGGCCGCCGGGGAACTCGAGCAGCTCGCCCGCGAGGGCGTTCTCGAGGCCGTGAATACGCGCGATGCCGTCACCAACCGAGAGGATGGTGCCGGTCTCGGACACGGTCACGCGGGACTCGTAGTCCTTGATCTGCTGCTTGAGGATCTGGCTGATCTCGTCAGCGCGGATGTCCATGGTGGTGTCTCCATAAAGCGGTGCGCCGGCGTTGGCCGGCCGGGGAAATCAGGCCTCTGCCACGATCGGCTGAGCGAGGAGGGCCTGCTTGACGTTCTCGAGGCGGGTACGAAGGGAGGCGTCGTAGACGCGGCTGCCGACACGGGCGACGATGCCACCGATGAGCTCGGGGCGGACCTGTGTGTTCAGCGTGACCTGAAGGCCAGTGACGCGCTCCATGGCGGCGCGAACCTCGGCCTCAATCTGCGGGCTCATGGGCTCGGCCGTCTGCACGGTCACCTGGGTGCGGCCCGCGAGGGCGTCGGCCATCTCCAGGTAAGACGCACCGATGTCGGGGAGCAGCGCGAAGCGGCCCTTGTCCAACAGCAGGTGGAGCAGGTTGCGCGTGGGCCCGTACAAGCGGAGCTTGGGCAGGACCGCGTCCAAGACGGCGCGGCGCTCGTCGGTGGTGAACACCGGGTTCGAGAGCGCGTCAAAGAGCTGCCCGTTGTTGGCCTGCGTCGCGCGGAGCGCGTTGTGCAGGTCCTCGCCGAGCTTGTCGACGGCGCGGTGCTCTTGGGCGAGCTCGATGAAGGCCTTGGCCCAGCGGTTTGCGATGGCGCGATCAGCCATGATTGCTCACCCCGTGGTTGAGGGACGAGAGGAACTCGGAGGCGAGCTTCTGCTGGTCCGCGGTCGCGATATTCGAGCGGAGGGTCTCGGCAGCGAGCTTGACGGCGAGCTCGACGGCGTCGTTGCGCAGCGCCATGCGAGCGCGCACGACCTCGTCGCGGATGTTGCGATCCGCGGTGACGAGGATGCGCTCGGCTTCGGCCTTGGCGTGGGCGACCATGCGGGCCTCTTCTTCTTGGGCGTCGGCGACCGCCTGCTCGCGCAGGGCGAGGACCTCGCCTTCAAACGCGGCTAAGCGGGCTTCGAGCTCGTCAAAGCGGGTCTGCGCGGCGGCCTTGGCCTCGGCGGCGTCGACGATGCTCTTGCGGATGTTCGCGGCGCGATTGCGGAGCGCGTCCGAGACCGCGCGGCCGGCGAGCCACCAGAGCACGCCGAGCAGCAGCGCTAGGTTGAACCCGTGCAGCAGCAGCTTGGTGAGCTGGTAGGCCTCGGCGTCGCGGTCGCGCCAGTTTGGCACGCCGTCGCCGTCATCGTCCCCGACGTAGTTCGTCTTGGGGTCGATATGGGCAGCGGCCTCGCCATGCGCTGCGGCTGCGCCATGCGCTGCGGGCGCGCCGTGCTCGGCGGGCGCTTCGGCAACAGGCGGGCGGGGCGGAACGTCAGCGCGCGCCGCGGGCGAAGCCAGCAGCAGCGCGCCAAAGGCCGCGGAGGTGAGAGCGAAGGTGACCGTATTCAAGGGGGCTCCTAGGCGCTGATCGCGCGACCCAAGACTTGGGTAGCGATGTCCGTGGAGAGGGAGGCCGCCATGGTGGGGAGACCCTGTGAGGCCTCGACCTGTGCGGTGCGAATCTTGGCCAAGGCCTCGGAGACGCGGCCATCGGCCTTGTCGCGCGCTTGGCCAAGGAGCTGGTGCTCTTGGGCCTGAGCGCGCTTGCGCGCCTCTGCGCGCACTGCGGCGGCTTCGACACGCGCGGCGTGGAGGCGCTCGGCGAGCTCGCGCAGGCGCGTCTCGACCTGAGCGGTGAGCTGATGGGCTTGGGCGCGGGCGCCTGCCGAGGCCTGCTGACGCTCATCCATGTACTGCAGCAGTGGCTTCCATAGGATCAGGTAGAGTCCTACGAGGGTCACCAAAAAGGGCAGCGTCTGGAGGGCGGACAGGTACAGATGTGGGATGACCTGCATGAATCGCTCTTGGACCGGGGTCGTAAAGAAGGCCGCGAGTAACACTAGGGTCACCCAGTGGCAACCGCAGCGATCCGGAGTCGCTGCGGAACATAAAAGAAGGAAATACGCCCATAAACAGGCGACGATCGCCGCCTGGCGCGCCGCCGTCTACACGGTCGTCGACGAGGAGGAAGCGGCTCGATACGCCCAACCCTTGCGAGCGGGAGCCTTCGCCATGTGGATTCAGCGGTTGTCGATCGAAGGCGTCGGGACGCGCGGACTGGAGCGGTCGTGGCTCGTGGGGCCGTCGCTGGACCGCGTCTCCACGATCGACGCTGGCCCCGACGCGGTCGCGGTCGCTGACGCCTTGGCGCTCGCGTTCGCGAGCTTCGATGCGGCGTTGCTTCGCCAGATCTCGGCGCGCATCGGGCTTGGCCTCGCCGAGGTGCACGAGGACCGTGGGCTCCCGGAGCAGATCAGCTGGAGCCACCCGCAAGCGGTGCGGGCGCTGTTTCCTGGGCGATCGGCGCGCGTCGACGTGGCGCTCGCGTTGGACCCAGCGCTCTTTCGCGTGCTCATCGAGACGGCGGTGCGCGAGCCTCGGCTCGTGGACGCGCTCTCCGCCGCGGCGCCCCTGGAGATGGCGGTGGGGTGGCATCTGGCCGACGACGGCGCCGTCGCTGCGGTGGGCGTGCTTCGCCTCGCGATGGGCGGCGTCGCCATTCCGGTCGCTGGCGCCGAGCGTCCGGCTTGGGTCGCGGGCCTGCTGACGTCGATCGGCCGGCGATTTCATCGGGTCGACGGTGCTGGAGCGCCCGATCCCACGCGGTTGTTTACCGCGCTTCATGGCCCACTTGCCTCACGACGCGCCGGTTGCCGTCGCGCGCTCGCGGCGGTCGGCGAGCCGCCGTTCAGCTTCGCCGAGGTCGAGCTGGTGCGCGCCCCGGACGGCGAGCTCGGGTGCTGGATGGGCGAGCCCTCGCGGCCGCTGCGCGCCTGGGGCCGCGGCGCCGCCCAGGCGCTGGAGCTCACCGAGGCCGTCTGGCTCGAACAGCCGGACGTGCTGGTGCTCCCGATGCCGCAGGGGGACGGCGCGCAGGCGGTGACCGATTGGCTCGCCGCCCGCACCCAAGGCGACTCGGCGCCGCTGGAGCAGGTGCTGTTTGTGGCGGAGGCGTCGTGAGCGGCGCCGCGATCTGCGCGCGTTGCGGGGACTACAAAGCGCGGTACGACCAAGTCTGTCCGGGGTGCGGCCATCGGCCGGCGGGGGACGGGCTGTTGGTGGCTTGGCTGCTCTCCGAGCACCATGTGCCTGCTGGGCAGCTGCCCGCGCTCGCGGAGCGGGTGCGCCGAGGGGAAGCGATCCGCCCCTCCGATCGCGTGCTCGACCTCGCGCGATCCGCTCTGCATCGCAATCTCAGCACGGATGAAGGCCTGGGGCGCACGCGGGTGCTCGCCTTCGCGCTGGTGTCCTTGGTGCTCACGCCGCTGCCGGCGCTGGTGCTCGCGGCGTGGTGGCGCTCCGAGCGCCCGCGCTCTGCGCTGCAGGCGCTCGTGATCGGCGTGAGCGTGTCGGCGTTCAGCGCCGCGCTCTCGCTGCGCTGGCTGCTCGCGCCCTAGCGGTCTCATCGCTGCCAGGTCGCTTCGCCGCGGGACCAGCGCTTCCACCACCGCGGGAGCGGCGTGTCGCTCCCGTCGCAGTCTTGGTCGATGCCGTCGACGCGCCAGTCGAGCGCGCCTGGGTGCACCGTCGGGTCGCGGTCGTTGCAGTCGCGCCCGAAGGCGAGCTCGCTCGCCCATCCATCGCCGTCGACGTCGACGAGATCGGCGCCATCACCGTCTTGATCGACGCCGTCGTACGGGAGCTCCAGGGTTGGAGTGAGCAGGAACGTGACTAACCACAGGTACATCGGGGCCTCCTGCGCGTCGTCTTTGCAGGGCGCGTGCCGGCGAATTCCTCGCGTTCTCCCGTGGTGCTGTCGACGAACTGTCAGGCACCGCTCCGACGCATTAGGCTGAGATCAGCGAGCTCGCTCGTGCTGTGGGGGGCCCCTGTTCGTACGTCGGATCCGCGTCGCGATGGTGCTGCTGTTGCTCGTCGTGGCGGTGGGCATCGTGGGCTATGTGCAGATCGAGGGCTACTCCTACGGCGACGCGGCGTGGATGGTCTTCATCACGCTCACGACCATCGGCTACGGCGAGGTTCACCCGCTAAGCGGCCTGGGCCGCTTGTTTTCGGTCGGCATCGTCGTGAGCGGCCTCACGCTGGGCTCCTACGCTATCAGTCAGCTCTCGCTGTTTGTCACCGACGGCGGGCTGCAACGTGCCTATGAAGAACGACGAAGGAAGGCTGTTATGGCTGAACTAAACCTGCACTTTATCGTCGCTGGATACGGGCGCACTGGGCGCGAGATCGCGCACGAGCTGCGCCACGCCGGCAAGCGCGTCGTCGTCATCGACCCCGAGGCGCCGCGGTGCGACGAGTGTCGGACCGAGGGCTTCTCGGCCATCCACGGCGACGCGAGCCATGACGAGATCCTGGTCCAAGCGGGCATCGAGCGCGCCAAGGGCATCGCCGTCGCGACCTCGTCGGACGCCGTCAACATCTTCGTCACCTTGTCGGCGCGACAGCTCAACCCCAAGGTTCGCATCATGACGCGCGTCGACGAGGCGCACTCCGCGCAGAAGGCGCTGCGCGCGGGGGCGGACGGCATCGTGAGCCCGCATGCGATCGGCGGCAGCAATATGGCGAACGCGCTGCTTCGCCCGCACTCAGCGACCTTCATGGCGCAGGCCTTCGGGCGCATGCACCCCGAGCTCTCCATGGAGGACGTGCTCGTCGGTGAGGACCCGGCGTTCCACGGCACCCTCAGCGAGGTCAAGCTGCGCGCGAACCACCAGGTCATCATCGTCGCGATTCAGAAGGCAGACGGCAGCTTGGTCACGGCGCCCGGATCCAGCGACAAGCTCGCCCAGGGCGATGTGATCGTGGCGGTGGGCGCTCCAGGGCGCATCGCCGAGCTTCGCGCGGCAGTGAGCCCGGCCGAGGGCGGCTCCGGAGCTTAACTTCTGCGTCGCTCGTGCCGATGGGTCATCACGGATGCGTGTGATGGCGATCGTGAGCAGCCGAGACAGTCAGGCCGAGCGGTTGCCGCTCATAGGCCGAGCGCGCGAACTTCAGTGGATCGCGGAGCGCCTTCGTGCGGACGGCGTCGCGTGGGTGCACGGCCCGATTGGGATCGGCGTCTCGGCGCTCTTGGCCGAGGTGGAGGCGGCGTGGCCTGGCCCGACACGCGCCGTCGACCTCACGGGCGCTGCGGACGCGGGGCTTCAGGCGCGGCTCGGGCACCGGCACGTCGGCAAGCGCATCCGCCGGGACACGGACCCGTCGAGTGAGCTCATGGCGAACCTCGTGCTCGGTCCGACAGGCTTGCTGCTGCTCGATCACGCGGACGAGGTGCTCGACGAGACCGCCGCGCTCCTACGCGCGGCGCGCACGGCCCGCGTCCGCGTGCTCGTGGGCGCGAACGCGTCGCCCGAGCCAGGGGGTCCGGCGGGGCTCGCGCTGGAGGGGCTGCTGCCGGAGCAGGCGTGGCAGGTCTTCGTGGGCATGGCGCGGCGAGCGCAGCGTGAGGTGGACGAGGGCGCGCCAGAGCTCGCAGCGATGCAGGTCCTGCGCGGGAACCCTGGGCTGCTGCTGGCGTCGACGGCGTGGCTAGGACGCCTGTCGATCGCGGACGCGGCGAGGTTGTACACCGGGGACCCCATGCGCTTCGACGAGGGGCCGAGCGGCCGCTCGCCCACCCTGTGGCCGGCGCTGCACGCGCGATGGCGGTCGCTGAGCGCGTTGGAGCAGCAGCGCTTGTACGCCTGCTCTTCTTTTGAAGAGGGCTTTGACGTGTCCACCACCGACGTCGTGGGGGCTGGGGAGGATCCGTCGGCGGTGTTGACAGTGCTCGCGCGGCTGCGCCGCTTCGGGTGGCTGCAGCCCCATCCGCTCGCGCGAACGCGCGTTCAGGTGGAGCCGACGGCGTTGGTCTTCGTGCGCGACCAGCTCGCACGCTCGGGTCGCCGCGCCGCGATCTACGCGGACCACGCTGTTTGGGCGGCGGCGGCGGCGCTTCGGCTCGAGCGCGCGGCGCGCACCGGCGATGACCAAGCTGTGGACGCGCTGCGCGCGGAGGCGGCGAACCTGGCGGCGGTGGCGGAGCGTCGGGGAAACGCGACGCGCCGGGGCGCCGAGCAGCCCGTGGCCACGCAGCTCGCCTTGGAGACGCTGGCGCGCTTGGATGGCGACGCCGAAGCGCGCGCGCGCGCGCTGGAGGCCGCCGAGGAGCACGCGGCTGCGGCGGGAGCTGCCGAGCAAGCGCGCGTCGCGCGTAGACGCGCAAAGTGGTGTCTAGACCGAGGTGCACTCGCAGACGCGCGCGACGCGCTGACGCCGTGGGGCTTCGATTCGCCGGTTGGCGTGCGCCTGCTCACGCTCCTGGGTGAGGGGGAGCGGGCGGAGGCCGCGCTCGTGGCGGCGCTCGCGGTCGCCGACTCGCAGGAGGGCGTCGGCATCGTTCAGATTGAGGCGGCGCGACTCGCGTGGGCGAAGGGCGACGCGGCGGGCGCCGCTCAAGCGGGGAGCACCGCGCGCGCGCTCCTCGGTGAGCGCGATCCTCGCGTGGCCGCAGCGGACGCGATCGCGCTGGAGGGCGTGCTCGCGGAGCTGGACCTCAATCGCGCTGCGAGCCTGGTCACGAGCAACGCTGAGCTCCGCCCGTCCAGCGTCAGCACGCTCATCTTGCGCGCGCGGTTGGCGCTCGCGATGCGGGATGAGGCCGCGACAGAGTACTTGGCCGTCGCCGGGCGCCACGCGCCGGCGGATGACCCGTGGCACGCCGTGCGCGCGGCCCTGTATCGCGCGCAATCAGCGCAGGATCGCCTCGCGTTTGGCGCGGCAACCCTGGCTTATGAGGCCGCTTGGGACGTCGCAGACTATCTCCACGCGCCGGGCGTGCGCGCCGAGGTGGGGCTCTGGCGGGGGCTCCTCGCCTATGAACAGGGCTCGCTCGTCCTCGCCGGTGAGTGGCTCGAAGTCGCCATCACCGATGCGAAGCTAGCGGGCAACGAGCGTTTAGAGGGCCTCGCGGCCTTGGCGCGCGCGATCGTCGCCGTCGACCTTCGCGCGGTGGCGGTGCGCTGGTTTGAGCAGGGAGACGGCGCGCTCCTGTTGTGCCCCGACGCCGAGGCGGACGAGGTGCGCGGCCTGGTTCACGCCCACGCCGCTGCCGCAGCCGACCCGGTTCGCGCGCGTCGCGCGGTGGAGCGGGCGATCGCGGGCCCCTCGACGAGCTCCTTGTTGGTGCGCTCCTTCGCCAGGCTCTTGGCGCGCGCGCTCACGGCGCGAAGGTCGACCGATAGATGACGCTCCCGTCGCCCTCGGAGATGGTCGACAAGCGCAGCGCGCCGTTCCCGACGTCAAAAGCGACGGACTCGCCCTGTGGCTCGCTCGCGCGTGGCAGCTCGCAGGGTGGGTTCGCGAAGGCGGTGTACAGCGGCTGGCTCGGGTCGCGGGGCCAAGCGAAGGCGGAGGTGTAGGTGACGATCACCACCCAGCGCCCGTCCGGGGACACGTCGCCGCCGGTGGCGAGCGGGCTGCCGGTGAGCGCGCCGTCGCCAAAGTGCAGCTGCGCGACCTCCTCCAGCGTCTCCACCAGCGTGGCTTCGAGCGTCGGCGTGCGGAAGACCTGCGAGGCGCCGCTGGCGGTCTTGGTGACGATGAAGAGCTCGTCGCGGAGCGGATCAGCGAGGAGCGTCTCCGCGTTGTGTGGCCCGTCGGGGTAGGTCAGCACGAAGCCTGTCGGCGTGATCTGCCCGTCCGTCACGACGCCGGCGGGCGCTTCGGGCTCGGGCACCCTCCACAGGGTGATGGAGTGTCGAACGAGGTTATTGTCGCCCATGTCGGCGAAGTACAGGTAGGACGCCTCGGGCGGACCGCGCCGGGCCACGTCCTCCCAGTCCACCGCGGTCACGCCGGTGAGCGCCCAGGTGCCGAGGTTCGCCCCGGCGCCGTCGAGCGCGAAGAAGCGCGCGCTGTCGCCGGAGTCATTGTGCGCCCAGAACAAGTCCTCGCGACGCCCGCTCGCGGCGAGCCCGGAGAGCTCGTCGATGTCGGCGAGCGCGAGGGCGCCAGCGGCGGCGGGCGCGCTCACCGCTGGGCAGGATGGCGGCGTCCACTCGGTGTCCGAGCCGCCGTCGGGCTCCTGCGGACCTGCGGCGGTGTTGCAAGCGACGAGGGTGAGAGCGAGCACGAGCGACACAGTGGCCTCCGATGGGGCCACTGTATCGCGCGCGTGCTTAGCCGGCGTGGCGGCGAAGCTTCTCGACGATGCGCTCGCCACACCAGGTGGCGACGTTGTCGAAGGCCGCCTGGAGCTCCTGGTCGGACATCTTGTTAATTTGACGGGTGTTGTTGACCACGCCGAGCACCTGGGCGGCGACTTCGGGCGAGCCGATGGGGGCCTCGCAGCGCACGCGCGCGTTGTAGATGCGGTTCGCTTGGTTGTTGTAGACCCGCATGCGCACGACGTAGTCGAAGTTGCCCTGGCTGCCGAGGTCGCCCACGTTCAGGCCGTAGCGGCGCACATCGAGCTGCAGGATGTTGCCCGCGCCCTTGCCGACCGCCGCCGTGAACGGAGGGCCGTCGCCGAGGTTGTCGGCCACGGAGTCGACGAGGGCGCTCGACACCTGCTTGGCGTCCACGACGCGGCTGATGCGGCGCTCGAGGTTGGCCTCGTTGGTGGCCTGCACGACGCCGACGACGGCGGACACGAGGTCGGGCCCGCTGACGGTCGTGTTCTGCGAGCCGGCGAGGTTTACCTGCGGGTACTGGGCGCCGATGGTCTTGATCTGCACGTCGCCGAGCGCGCCGACATGGTTCTTGAACGCGGCGTGGCAGCCGCCGAGCAAGGGGAGTGAGAGGGTGAGGACGGTCAGCAGCTTCGTGTTCATCGGCGCTCCATTTGGGGTCGGCAGACGCTGTGTGGCGGTGCCTATTCGGTCTCAGGATGTCATTCGCGGGGGGGCGCGGCGAAGACCGCCCACGGCGACCCAAGCGACGCCGCCTGAGACCAGGCCCGCAGCAGCTGCGCCAACGAAAACACCGTTTAGGCCAGCGATAAGCGCGCCTGTCCCCGCGAGGGCGACGGTGAGCGCTGGCGTGCGCAAGAGCGTCAACGACGTCGCGGCGACCGGTCGGCCGACGGCGTTAAAGGCGCTCGTCGCTTGAAAGAAGACGCCGGTCGCGCCGTGCGCCAAGGGCATGACGCGCAGGTAGACGACGATGAGCTTGATCACGAGCGGATCGTCGCTGAACAGCGCGGCGACATAGGGTGCTGCGAGCGCGAGCGCGAGCCACCCGATCAGCCCGAGCCCCGCCGCTGCGCGCGCGGCGACGCGCAGCGACTGCGCCACGCGGTCCTTGTGGCCGGCGCCCCAGTTCTGCCCGATGAAGGGCGCCATACCTGCGCCGAGCCCCATGATGGGGATCATCGCCAAGATCTCGATGCGACCTCCCGTGCCGAAGGCCGCGACCGCTTCGTGACCCCAGCTCGCGACGAGCGCGGTCAGGATGCCGATGGTCACTGGCTGAGCGACGTTCGTCGCCGCCGCAGGTCCGCCGATCACCAGGATCCTCCGCCAAGAAGCGAGCACGGCGGCGCGTCCTGGGGGGTGAGACGTGAGCATCTGCTTGCGCACGCCCAGCATGTAAAGCGCAAAGGCGAGCGTGGTAGCGCGCGCGAGCACCGTCGCGATCGCAGCGCCCTGGATCCCAAGGCGCGGAATGGGGCCAAAACCAAGGATAAACATTGGATCTAGCGCGGCGTTCATGAGCCCGGCGAAGGCCATCACCGCAGCGGGGGTGCGCGTGTCCCCCGTCGCTCGAATCGCCGCCATGCCCACCATGGGCACGACCAAGAACACAGTCCCTAAGTACCACACGCGCATATAGGCGTGAATGAGCGGCAGCAGCTCCGCAGACGCACCGAGCGCCCGAAAGAGGGGGTCGATCGTCGCGACGCCGACGACGCTGATCGGCAGCACGATGAGCGCGCCGAGCACCAGCGAGTCCGTGGTGAGGCGGCGGACCTCGTCGAGCTGGCCACGGCCGATGGCGCGGGAGAGAACGGAGGTGGTGCCGATTCCGAGGCCCATCGCGAGCGAGCCGAGCACCGCGACGACGGGGAAGGTCAGGCTGATGGCTGCGAGCTCTTTCGTGCCGAGCAAGCTCACGAACCAGGTGTCGACGACGTTGAACATCATCACCGACAGCAGGCCAAAAGCCATCGGCACCGCGAGTCGGTACAGCTGCGGCCCTACCTCGCCGGTGGTGAGCGACGCGAGCGCGGGGCCAGGAGCTTCGAGCGGGGCGCTCACGCGCTGCGCCTCCGTAGTGCGAGGTGGGCTAGTCGAGCAGCGTCAGTACCACGCGCACCACGACCTCGCCCGCCCCACGACGCACTCGGACCTTCACCTCTTGCCCCTCCTTTCGGTCAAAGAGGGCGTTGTAGAGGTCATCGTAGCTGTGAATCTCGGCATCATCGACGCCGATGATGACGTCCCCTAGGCGCGCCCCGCGCGGGTCCTGCTGCAGCCCTCGAAGCCCAGCTGCCGCCGCCGGTGACTCGGCGCGCACCTGCTCGATGGCGACGCCGTCCACCCCGGCTCGCCGGGCGATCGCGTCACTCACCAGCGAGACGCCGAGGCCGACCTGTTTCACCTGCCCGTAGGCGATGAGCTGGGGCACGACGCGTCGAATCGTGGACACGGGCACCGCGAACCCGATGCCCGCCGAGCTCCCCGACTGGCTGAAGATGGCTGTGTTCATGCCGATGAGCTGACCCCGCGAGTCCAACAGCGGACCGCCCGAGTTGCCGGGGTTGATCGAGGCGTCGGTCTGAATCATGTCGCGAATGGTGACGCCGCCGTAGCCAGCGAGCTCGCGGCCGATCGCGCTCACGACGCCGGTGGTGAGCGTGTGATCGAGCCCGAAGGGGTTGCCGATGGCGATGGCCTTCTGTCCAACGTGGAGCTCGGTGCCCTCGGGCGGGAGGGGGAGCGGCTGAAGCGCGCTCGCTGGCGCGTCGATCTGCAGCACAGCGATGTCCTTGCGGGGCTCGCCGCCGACGACGCGCGCGTCATACGCTTGGCCGTCGTGCAGCGTCACCTTGAAGCTCCGCCCGCCGTCGACGACGTGGTAGTTCGTCACCACGTGCCCCTGCGTATCCCACAAGAAGCCGGTGCCCGAGCCCGCGGGCACCTCGCTGGTCTGCCGGGTCCACAGGTCGCGAACGAGCTGGTTCTGAGTGACGAAGACCGTGGCGGGGCCCGCGGCCTCGAAGACGTCGATGGTGTTGCGCTCATCCTCCAAGTGGGCGGTTGGACCAGGGGCTTGGACACGCGGGGTGGTGGGGGGCGCTGCGAGGGCGGTGCTGATCCCGAGCGCGATCACAGTCAGTAGTACCGGCTTGCGCATGGCGGAGCTCTCCTGCGCGCAGGATACGCGCAGACGACCACGGCGACAGCGGCTTCGACAGGACGAGACAGCCCGCGACATCGGGGGGCAGGCGGCTTCGCGCGCTTTCTTCACTTCGGGCTGTAACACTTCCTGGGGGTGGGGTATCTAGGGGGCGAGCGGGACGGTGAAGTCCCTCAGGAGGTCAGCATGTCAGGTTCGTCCATCGAGATCACCGGCGCAAATATCGAGTCCACCATCACCGACGGCGGCATCGTCCTCATGGACTTCTGGGCGTCCTGGTGCAGCCCCTGCCGTGCTTTTGCGCCCACCTTCGAGGCGGCCGCGGCTAAGTACCCGGACATCACCTTCGGCAAGATCGACACCGAGGCCAACCGCGACCTCGCCGGCTCGCTCAACATCAGCAGCATCCCCACGCTCATGATCTTCCGCGACGGCATCCTCGTCTTCCGTCAGCCCGGCGCGCTGCCCCCCAAGGCGCTCGACGAGCTCATCCAAGAGGTGCAGAAGCTCGACATGGACGACGTCCGCAAGCAGATCGCGTCGCAGGCTGACGCGCAGGCCTAAGGCCGCTGCTCGCGGTTCGGGGCGCGGTCAGCCCTCGTTATACGCGCGGATCGCGTCGATGAAGGGCTGGCCGTAGCGCTTGGCTTTGGTCTCGCCGATGCCGTGAATGGTCCGCAGCGCCTTGCCCGTAGTGGGGCGCAGGTGGGCCATCTCTTCAAGGGCGCGGTTCGACGCGATCACGTAGGCGGGCACGTCCTGAGCGTCGGCAAGCTGCTTGCGCACGTCGCGCAAGATGGAGAGCAGGTGCCCGGAGCCGGGCGCGATGACCTGCGCGCCCTTGCCGCGCCGCTTGAGCTTGTCCGCGTGCGGGAAGCTCAGCGCGAGGTCGAGGTGCTCGCCGCGCATGACCTCCCAGCCCTTGGGGGTGAGCGCCACCTCTTTGTAGGTGCGCTCCTTGCCGGCGAGGGTGCGGGTCGCGTAGCTCTCGGAGAGCAGGCCCGCGCTCACCGACTGGGTGACCAGATCGGCGACCTCGCCGGCGTTCCAGGCGACGCCGCTCTTGGCGCTGAGGATGCCGTGGGTGCTGAGCTCGTCGAAGCGCCAGCGGCGGATGGTCTCGTCCACCGAGCCGGTCGCGGTCTTGGCCACCATGGCGACGCTAAACGCCTGCTGTCCGCTGTGGCGCTCCATGCGCGCGACGCAAGCGAGCAGCTTGACGATGACCGTGCGCTCGTCCGGGGTGAGGACGCGCGGGCCCTCTAGGATGGGGCGGTCGTCGCGGCAGGCGTCGCAGGTGCCGCAGCGCTGAAAGGTGGCCTTCTCACCGAAGTACTCGATGATGTAGCGGCGACGGCAGGTGGAGCTGAGGTAGGCCTCCATGCGGTCGAGCTTTTGGTACTCGCGCCCGCGCTTGGCGCGCATGCCCGCCTCATCGAGCGCCAGCGGATCCTCGGGGCGAAGGAGCTCGACGCCGCCGATGCGATCCGCGGGTCGGAACACCAGGAAGCCGCGCTCCTCCAAGCCCTTGAGCGCGGCCATGAGCTGGTCGCGGTTGAGCCCCGCCTCGGACGCCCAGAGGTCGGGCTGGAAGGTGAGCGCCTCGCCTGCTTCCGCGCCTCGTTCCTGGATGATTCCCCAGACGGCGGCGCGCGCTCCCTTGAGCTCGCCTTGGCCTGCGCGCACGTGGACGGTGGCGGCGCGATCGGAGGGCGCGATGCGGCGGGTCATGCCCTCGCGCTGCAGGATGGAGAGGCACGAGGAGACCGCGCGGTCGCCTGCGTCATCCGGGAGCGCCTTGGCCATCTCCTCCACCGGCGCGAAGACCGGGTTCTGTCCTTGGTCCAGGAGCCAGCGGTAGACGCGCTGCACCCAGTCGGCCGCGGGGTGCGCGTTGTCGATGAAGAACTCGTGGATGCGCCGATCGCCGGGCATGTGCAGCAGCACCGCGCGCGAGAGGCGCCCGTCGCGACCTGCGCGGCCGATCTCTTGGTAGTAGGCCTCCAAGGTGCCGGGCATGTCGTAGTGCACGATGTTGCGGATGTCCGCCTTGTCGATGCCCATGCCAAAGGCGTTGGTGGCGGCGACCACCGGGATACGCCCGGACATGAAGTCATCCTGGATGCGCGTGCGCTGCTCGGGGTCCAGACCGCCGTGGTACATGCCGCAGCGAACGCCAGCGTTTCGCAGGGCCTCAGCGGCGCGCTCCACGTTCTTGCGGGTGGCGCAGTACACGATCGCCGGCGCCGGGTGCACGAGCTCGGCCAGGAGGGCGTCCTTGTCGACCTTCTTGGCGGTGGCCACCACCTCTAAGACGAGGTTCTCGCGGTCGAAGCCGCGAATGAAGACCTCGCCGTGCTCGATGCGCAGCGTCTTGACGATGTCGCGCTGCACCTCGGGGGTGGCGGTGGCGGTGAGGGCGACGGTGGGCGGGTCGCCGAGGGCCTTGCGCACGTGCCCGAGCCGCAGGTAGTCCGGGCGGAAGTCGTGGCCCCACTGCGAGAGGCAGTGCGCTTCGTCGACGGCGAACAAGCGCAGGTCAATGCCGCGCACGAACTCAATGAACTTGGGGGAGAAGCGCTCGGGGGCGACGTAGAGCAGCTCGATCTCGCCGCGCGCGACGGCCTCGCTGCGGGCGCGGTACTCGGCGGAGCCGATGGAGCTGTTGAGGAAGGTGGCGCGGATGCCCTGCGCGGTGAGGCCGTCGACCTGATCCTTCATGAGCGCGATGAGCGGGCTCACGACGATGGTGGTGCCGCCGCGCGCGAGGGCTGGCATCTGGTAGCACAGCGACTTGCCAGCGCCGGTGGGCATGACCACGAGGGCGTCGCGCCCTTCGGCGATGTGCTCGACGATCGCCCGCTGTCCGGGGCGGAAGGCGGGGTGTCCGAAGCGGGCGAGTAGCAGCTGCTCGAGATCCATGGGCGCTGGATATGGCGGCCGATCCGCTGGGGCCAGCGCCGCGTGCATCACGCGGTCTGCACTTCCGCTTGGTGCCGCCGCGCGCTAGGCTCACCCCATGCTGCTCCCGCTCTTCGCGTTGTTCCTCACGGCGTCGGCCTCGGCGGGCTGGTGGGTTGTGGGCGGGACGCCGGTGCCGAGCGATGCTTGGCCTCAAGTCGGCGCGCTGCTCGCTCAGGGGCAATTCGTGTGCACGGCTGTGCTCATCGGGCCGCGCACGGCGCTCACCGCGGGTCACTGCGACGCGAGCGTCGACGAGCTCGTGTTGAACACGAACGACTATGAGCTAGGCGGAGAGCGCCTGAGCGTGGTGGGGCGCGACGAGCACCCCGACGCCTGGACCACCTATGACCTCGCCGTGCTGCACCTTGACCGCGACGCGTCCGTCGCCCCTGCGGCCCTGGTCCCCGACTGCGACGCCCAAGCGCTGCTCGCGAACGGCACCACCGTCGTCGCCCTGGGCTTCGGCTCGACCTCATCTGCTGGCACGCGCGGCAACACCGCCTTGTTCGCTGGGGTGATGCAGGTCGAGGACGCCCTGTGCGACCCCGCGCGCGGCTGCAACGCGGCGGTCTACCCGGGCGGCGAGCTCGTCGCGGGGGGGGACGGCGTGGACACCTGCACCGGCGACTCGGGCGGGCCGCTCTTCGTGCTCACGGCGACGGGGCCGCTGCTCGCGGGGATCACCAGCCGCAGCGCGACGCCTGCGGAGGTGGCTTGTGGCGACGGCGGTCTCTACGCCCGCCCGCATCGCGTCGGCGCTTGGCTGCTGGACGTCGCTGGGGAGCCGATCGTAGGGGCCGACTGCCCGGCGGGCCTGCCTGGCGTGGCGCTCGCGCTCGACGAGGAGCCGCCCCTGCTCGATCCGAACCCGCTCCAGGGAGCGCCTGAGCCTCCGCACGGCGGGTGCCAGACGACCTCAAGCCTCGGCGTCTTACCTGTATTGTTGGCGATCGCGTTGGCTACAGGCCGGTGTCGGCGGCGCACATCAGGCCCGCGTCGTCGTCGGCGTTCTGCAACGTCGTGAGGTCCGTCGCGCACTGATCCTGCAGCGCCGGGTCGGCGTCGGCGTAGACGCGCTGCAGTTCGGCGCAGTCGACGCCAGCGTCGTCGGCGTGGCAGTCGCACTGGTAGGCGACGTAGCGATCGCAGGGCGTCTCTTCGAAGCACGCGGTGGCGGCGAGCAGCGGAAGGGCGAGGAGAAGCAGGCGCATAGGAGCTCCACGAATGTCGGGCGCTTGTGGTAACCCGTGACGGGCGCCGGTAACTCCTCGCGTTAGCGCTCCAGGCATGAGCACCACAGCGATGGAAGTCCGCGGCCTCACCCGCCGCTATGGCAAGCACGTCGTCGTCGACTCCTTGGACCTCACGGTTCAGGTGGGCGACGTCTACGGCTTCTTGGGGCCAAACGGCGCCGGAAAGACCACGGCGATGCGCTGCATCCTCGGCTTGATCCGCCGCGATGCGGGGCGGGTCGAGCTGCTTGGGCAGGCGGACATCACCCGCGCGCGCGCGCAGGTCGGCGCCATCATCGAGACGCCCACCTTTCACGGGTGGATGAGCGGCCGCGCCAACCTGGAGCAAGCGGCGCTGCTCTCGGGGCTCGGCGCGCAGACCAAGCCCGAGATTGATCGCGTGCTGGAGCGCGTCGGCCTCGCGGATCGCGCCAAGGATCGCGCGTCCAACTACTCCCTCGGCATGCGCCAGCGCTTGGGCATCGCCCGCGCCCTGCTCGGCCGGCCCAAGATGCTCTTCTTGGACGAGCCCACCAACGGCCTCGATCCGTCGGGCATGCACGAGATGCGCGAGCTCATTCGCAGCCTCGCGCTGCACGATGACATCACGATCTTCATCAGCTCGCACCTCTTGGCGGAGGTGCAGGCCATCTGCAACCGCGTCGGCATCTTGCGCGACGGTAAGCTGCGCGCCGAGGGCACCGTGGCCGCCCTCATCGAAGAGGCGCGCGGCCAGGGCATCGTTGAGGTGGGCGCCGCCGACAAGGCAGCGCTGGAGCGCGCCCTCGGCGCCATTGACGGCATCACCGTCGCTGGCGCTGGCACCGCCGGGCGGGTTCGCGTCCGCTACGGCGAGCTGCCCCTCGCGCAGCTCAACCGCCGCTTGCTCGACGCTGGTGTCGAGGTCGAGGCGCTCGTGCCGGTCACGCGCACCCTGGAAGACGTGTTCATGGAGGTGGTGCAGTGAGCCCGACCCTGATGCTGTCCATCTACCGCGCTGAGCTCAGCAAGCTCCTCAGCCGCTTGCCCGCACGCCTTGGGCTCATCGTCGCGCTCGTCATGGGCGTGGCGATGCCGATGGTCGTGTACGGCGGGCGCTGGGCGGCCTTCGCCGCTGGCACCAGCATGGCGCTCAGCGCCGGCGCTCCCACCATGGACTGGAGCCCCCCCGAGCTGCACTCCGGCCTGCTGTGGGCGCTGCGCACCCGCAACTTCTTCGTGATGGGCACCTTCCTGATCTTGGTCGGCAGCGTGACCTTCGCCGCGGAGTACCAAGCGCGCACGCTGCGCGAGGACATGCTCCGCGCTGTGCCGCGCGTGGCCTTGCTCTTCGCGAAGTGGGCCGCGCTCGTGTCGTGGGCCTTCGCCTCGCTCCTGCTCACCTGGATCCCCTGCTTGCTCGGCTCGCTCGTGCTCATGAGCGGGGGCGACAAGCTCCTCGCCATCTCGGCCGGCTTCGCGGCGTCGGGGCTGGCGGATGTGGCGCTCGTGTCCTTCGTGTTCGCGGTGTCGGTGCTCACGCGCTCGGTGCCGGGCACCATCGCTGGCGTCTTCTTGTTCTACGTGCTCGACTACGCGCTCGGCCTCGCGCTTGGCGTCGCCTCCGCGCTGCACGCTTACCCGCGCGGCTACGAGTGGGTGGGCACCATCGTCGATCAGGTGCAGCCGTGGCTGTTCTCCTCGGCGATGAACGCGTGGAAGGGCTGGGATCCTACCGTGCCGTGGGCGTGGCAGGGCCTCGTCATGCTGTGCCTCGTCATCGTCGGCAGCTTCACGGCCTCGGTCGCGGCCTTTCAGCGCATGGACGTGCCCTGATGGCCAGCTTCGTCGCCCTCGACTTCGAGACCGCCAACAACAGCCGCGACAGCGCGTGCGCCCTCGCCGTCGTGCGCGTCGACGATGGGCGCGTGGTGGAGGAGCGCTACCGCCTCATCCGGCCGCCGACGCCCAGCTTCTTGTTCACGGGGATTCACGGCATCACCTGGCGCCATGTGAAGGATGAGCCGACCTTCGACGGCGCGTGGCCGCACCTGGCGGAGCTCATCGAGGGCGTCGACTTCTTGGTCGCCCACAACGCGCCCTTCGACCGCGGCGTGCTGCGCGCTTGCTGTGCGCGCTACGGCTTGGCCGAGCCGCAGCTCCCGTGGCTCGACACGGTCCGCGCCGCCAAGAAGCGCTGGGGCCTCCCCCGCAATCGGCTGCCGGATGTCTGCGATCACCTGGGCATCCCGCTCAAGCACCACGACGCCGCGTCGGACGCCAGGGCCTGCGCGCTCATCGCGGTCGCCGTAGGCCACGAGCACTATCCGGGTTGATGTGCTGCTAGGGCGCTGTGAATGTCTGTGAGCCTGCGTATTCGACCCAGCACGCGTTCGGCCCAAGCGGTGTCCCCGGCTGTTCAGCGTCGGGTGCGTAGCAGAGGCTGACCTCGACGAGGTACTCGGTGCCCGACACCAAGGGCTCGAGGGTGCCGGACACCTCAAGGTTCTCCATCGCGGGTGAGAGCACGCCATGGGTCACCGGCGACGGGATGACGTTCTCGTAGCCACCGAGGACCATCCATACGATCGGTTGAGGCGATGGCGTATCGTCTGGGTATCGAACAATGATGTCCGACGCTGGGCCATGTTCCCACGAATAGACAACATCAGAGCCCACAACATCCACCGTGATGGGCAGATCGTGCGTCGGCTCGTTGCCACAGCCAGTCAGAAGTGCAGCGGCGACGGCATAAAGGTATTTCATAGCGTTATTATCCTTGGCGTTGAGGTCGGGAAGCGTGAGGACCATTCGCCTGAACGAAGCAGGCGTTGGCCGCGGGCGTAGGGCGGTCATTCGTCGTGTCGCCCGTGCGCGCGGGTGGTGGTAGCGGGGTGGCCGGCGATGTGCTCGTCGGGAAACCACGACTCGCGCGAATATTCCGGGGTGGCGGCGTAGGTGGGCGCGATGGTTCGGGTACGCGCCATCTTTTGGATGGGTCGCGAACAGCCGAACGTGGCAAACGGCGGCGAGTTGGGCGGGGGTGTGATGATCCAAAGCCGGTTTCACGCCGCCAGGAGTGCTCGGCGAGCGGTGGGACGCCAGCCCGTCTCCGCGAGCACGCTGGCCTCGAGTTCGGCCCATCGGCCGCTCTTCGCGTGAGCCCGCAGGTGCAGCACACCCTCGGCATGGTCCTCCCTCCAGGCGATGCTCGCGCCCTTCATGCGCAGGTTCACCACCCGACGGACCGACGACTCCACCGCGCCGCTGCCGATGGGGAGCCCCGCGTCGCGAACGGTGCCGTAGCGCAGGCGCTCACGGTTGCGTGACCAGTAGGTGGCCTCCTTGTCCCGCTCCTTCTTCTTGTGCTTGAGCAGGTCGAGGACGGCGCGTTCAACCTCCTCGACGGCGCCCGCCATCAAGCGCTCCTTCTGCTCGTCTACCCAGGTCGATCGCTGCTTATCGCTCCAACGGCTCCGCTGCTGAGCGATCTCCGTCAGCCGCTCGACCACATGGAAGTAGTCCACGACCTCGACGAACTGCTCGGGCGGGAGACCCAGCGCATCTCGAAGAGATGACGTTCGGTTCCAGATCCACTTGGCGCCGTCACCGAGGAACACGACCTCCTTCGCACGATGTACACCGAGCCGCAGTAGGTGGTAGCGGATCAGCGCGAACACAGCGTCCGCGTCGCCGAGCGTCCCGTCGAGGACGGTCTTCACCTTCTTGTCTCGCTGGCCGTCCTCTCCAAGGACGTACACCGTGAGCACCTTCGGCTCACGCCACTCGGTCACGAAGTGCTTGCGGCCGCCCTTCTTCGGCCGCCCCGCGACGCGACGACGGATGCAGACCCGTCCCCCATCGACCGCCACCGCCACGCGGCGCCCCACGAACTCGCCTTCATCGTTGCCCGAGGTCGTCGCTCGCATCGCCCGCTCCCGAGCGCGAAGCGCATCCTCCGTCACCATGTAGGTCAGCCGAAGTGCGGCTTTGTGGTCGATCTCCGTGCCGCCGCTCGCGAGAACCTCGCGCGCTGATGTGACGGAGTTCGCTTCGCAGAGTGCCAGCGCGACGTGCAACCGCAACGCCGGCGTGCTTCGGCCCGAGATCCCCAGCATGTCCAGCACCGGGTAGACCCCCGTTCCCTGGGCGCCGCGCGTCTCCAGGTTGCCACCACCTCGAGGAGAGGCCCTCATGTAGGGCGTTGTCACCCGGATCATCTGCCCACCCACGGTGCGGATGTCCGTCTCCCGCCTCCGCTCTGACCGAAGCGAAACCCCCTTCCTTGCGGCGCGTTCTCGGACGCGCGCCGTCGCGACATCCTTGCGCGTGTCGTCGTCGCACATCTCCTGCACCACGTTCTGAGTCAGTTTACTGGCGACCTCTCGGGCCAGCGCATGTAGCGTGCGTTCTGCCTCCGCGAACGAAGCCGGTGAGTCCGCACGACGCATCTGCGCCAGCGCCTCCCCGAGGTGCTCCCGAAAGGCTACGACCGCCGCCTCGATGAACTCGCGTTCCGCTTCCATGCGCCGACGAGATCATAGGCGAAACGCCGATTCAAGACCCTTTCGAAAGCGATCGTTCAAGCCGCACTACCGGCCGACGTGGCCTTACCTCGTCTCACGAGGATCGCGCCCGTTGGGCGGTGATGCGGCGGCGGCCACGAGCACCGCGACGAAGGTCGTTGGCGATCTTGAGGCGGTTATCGCGCGTTGAAGCGCCATCCGGGGCAGCCCGGCACCGTCGGTCCCGACCTCTTCGACGAGGTGTGGATTCATGGCGGCGAGCCCGCGTCACGGCCTATGTTCGCGCGAGCCACCGCGAGTAGCGGCGCGGCTATGGCGTCGCGGCGTTCGCGACGCGGCTCACCTCGAACCACCCGTCAAAGACGACGGTGACTCCGTTCGCTTTTGTGGTTCCGGAGGTCTCGCCAAAGAAGGCGTCCTCGGCTGTGAAGCCGCCGCTCCAGTCGGTCTGGAAGGGCTCGCCGTTGAGGTCCGCGTTGAGCGTGCCGCCGATGAGCGGCAGGCTGACCGCCTCGCCGTCCAGGGCGACGGTGAGCACGCCGATGTCGCCGCCGAAGTCGCACCACAGCGAGCCCGTCGCGGTGTCCTCGGCGCTGAGCCACAGCCACGCGAAGCGATCGCAGCTGTCCGAGCCGAGCACCACCGGCCCCGCCTTGGCCTTGGCCTCGAAGTGCAGCGTGCCGTTGTAGGCGCCAGCCGTGGCGCGCTCCACCGACCAGTCGATCGCGTCCCAGCGCGCGCTTTGCCCGCTACAACCGGAAGAGAGCAGCCCGAGGATCAACGTTGGCAGGACAGCGCGCATCATCACCTCACAGCGAGTGGGTGTGGTGCTGCGCTGCAATCCTTCACGTCATCGCGGTTGCGTGGGTGCGGTGGCGGTCAAGAGGGTGCCGTCGGTGCGGAGCCAGCGCTCTTGCTCATCCACGACGACGCGGGCGAAGCCGTCACGGCGTTGGGTTCATGAGCGCCTCACGGAGACCGCTGCGTAGAGGCACATGTGCGGTGCAATTGGAGGCCCCCAGGGTGTCGGTCTTCGAACGCATGGTGGCTGAAGCTGTGGTCATGCCGAACCGAGAACGAGCCGAACGGATTCGGTTTGAGATGAAAGATGGGGATGGGGACGTAGAGCGGATCCTGGTTGGGGCGGTACGCTCCCCACGGGCTGTCGCGGCGCTCTGGTGGGACGGCTGGGGCCCCGTTACGAACACCAGCAGCCACATGGTCCACCCCTCGCGAACGCGGAGCGGACCACGAACGCGCGCGCGAGCGCCGCTACTTGGCAGGCGCTGGCGTGTAGATCTCGCCGCCGACGCGAGCGAACTCGTCCGACTTCTCCGCCATGCCGCGGGCTGCGTACTCGCGGACCTCCTGCGTGATCTTCATCGAGCAGAAGCGCGGGCCGCACATGGAGCAGAAGTGCGCGACCTTGGCGCCGTCGGCGGGCAGGGTGGCGTCGTGGTAGCTGCGGGCGGTGCCAGGATCGAGCGCCAGGTTGAACTGGTCCTGCCAGCGGAACTCGAAGCGCGCCTTGGAGAGCGCGTCGTCGTGGTCCTGCGCGCCCTTGATGCCCTTGGCGATGTCCGAGGCGTGGGCGGCGATGCGGTAGGCGATGAGCCCCTGCTTCACGTCCTCGCGGTCGGGGAGCCCGAGGTGCTCCTTGGGCGTGACGTAGCAGAGCATGGCGCAGCCCTGCGAGCCGATGATCGCCGCGCCGATGGCGCTGGTGATGTGGTCGTAGCCGGGCGCGATGTCGGTCACCAGCGGCCCAAGCGTGTAGAAGGGCGCCTCGTGGCAGTGCTTGAGCTCCTCGTCCATATTCTCTTGAATCTTGTGGACGGGAACGTGGCCGGGGCCCTCGATCATCACCTGGACGTCGTGCTCCCACGCGATCTTGGTGAGCTCGCCGAGGGTGCGCAGCTCGCCGAACTGGGCCTCGTCATTGGCGTCCGCGATGCAGCCGGGGCGCAGGCCGTCGCCCAAGGAGAACGCGATGTCATAGCGCTTCATGAGCTCGCAGATCTGCTCGAAGCCCGTGTACAAGAAGTTCTCTTTGTGGTGGTGCAGACACCACTTCGCCATGATGGAGCCGCCGCGGCTCACGATGCCGGTGATGCGGTTGGCGGTGAGCGGCACGTAGCGGAGCAGCACGCCCGAGTGGATGGTGAAGTAGTCGACGCCCTGCTGCGCCTGCTCCTCCAAGACCTGCAAGAACATCTCCAGGTTGAGGTCCTCGACGCGGCCATCGACGCGCTCGAGCGCCTGGTAGATCGGCACGGTGCCGATCGGCACCGGGCTGTTGCGCACGATGCCCTCGCGGGTGCGGTGGATGTCCTTGCCGGTGGACAGGTCCATGACGGTGTCGGCGCCCCACGCGAGGCTCCACGAGAGCTTCTCCACCTCTTCCTCGATCGAGGAGTGGGTGGCCGAGTTGCCGATGTTGGCGTTGATCTTGGTGCGGAAGTTCCGCCCGATGATCATCGGCTCGAGCTCGGTGTGGCAGATGTTCGCGGGGATGATGGCGCGGCCGGCGGCGATCTCGGAGCGCACGAACTCCTCGGAGACGCCCTCGCGGAGCGCCACAAAGCGCATCTCCTCGGTGATCATGCCCTTGCGCGCGTAGTGGAGCTGGCTGAAGTTGGTGTCGCCGCGCTCCTTGCGGGCCTTGACCCACGGCGCGCGCCCCTTGGGCAGCTCGCCGCCGGGCTGGTGGGTGGGGCCGCTGACGTCGTACATCGGCAGGTGCTCGCCGGTGGAGAGCGGGATCTCGCGGCCGGGGATGCTCATCCCGCCGACGGTGCCCAGGGAGATGCGGCGGCTCGGGCCACCGTTGAAGTCGTCATATCCTTCCATATCGGCTCTCCTTCGCGAGTTTTGGGCGTCCGCCAGCGGCTGGCGATTGCGTTACACCACAAGCCGGTCAGCCTAACGGCAGCGGTGCGGCGGGGCCCGTGGTTGTTGGGCTCGGGCGTCGATGTCGAGCCGGTTCGCGTGTGGGGCGCTATCGTGCGCTGTGGGAGGTGCTCTTGCGGTTGGGGTTGGTCGCAATCCTGTTCAGCGCTGCGTGCTCGCCAGGCGTGGAGCCGACCGACGCACCGGGGGTGGACAGCGACGTCGCGACGGAGGCGGAGCCGGCGCTCACGGTGTCGCCGGCGGTCGTGGACCTCGCGCTGGGCGGCGTGGACGCTCAAGGCCCCGCTGTTTGGCTGACCCTCAGCGAGGTCGGCGGCGCGCTGGTCGTGTTGGAGCGGATCGAGCTGAGCGGGCCGGGGGCTGCGTGGCTGAGCTTGGAGGGGGCCGAGACACCGCTGCGTCTCGAAGCCTGGGGGGCGACGACGATCGGCCTGCGGCTGGACCCCCACCAGGCGCTCGGTCTGACCGAGGACGCTGCGCTGATCGTTGTCGCTTCGGGGTTGTCGCCGATCGAGGTGCCGGTTCGCGTCGCGTGGCCAGCGAGCTGTGACGGCGACGGCGATGGCGTGGCCGCGGCCGCGTGTGGGGGCGGGGACTGCGATGACGCCAACGCCCAGGTGGGGCCAGGGCGCGACGAGCTCTGCAACGGTCGCGACGACGACTGCGACGGCGCGATCGACGAGGACGCGGTCAACGCGGGGCTGTGGTACGACGACGTCGACGGCGACTTATGGGGAGACGCAGCGCATCGAACCTGCGCCGCGCCGCCCGACGCCGCCCTCAGGCCCGGCGACTGCGATGACCTGCGCGCGGACGTCTTCCCCGGCGCTCCCGAGGTCTGCGAGAACGTGGATCACGACTGCGACGGTGAGGTGGGGGAGAGCTGCCCGCCGTCGGACTGCGGCGATCCCGCCATCATGGTGGACGATGGGTACTTCTATGCTGTGGAACCCACCGGTTGGACGGGCGGGCCGCTCGACGCGGTGCTGCTATTTGGCAATGGCTCCATCCCCACCGCGCAGGACTGGCCGTGTCGCGCGGACTTGACGGGGCTCATCACGGAGACTGGCGCGCTGGTGGTCGTGCCCGTGTCCGCCGACGGGCAGTGGCACCCCACCGGCCGCGCCACCCCCCCGCCGCGCGACGACCTGGACTATTTGCAGGCGGTCACGGCCGAGGTTCGCCGGCGCTACCCGGCGCAGCAGCTCTGGGGGATTGGCTATTCCATCGGTGGAACCCAGATCAGCGAGTACGCCTGCCTCAAAGGAGGCCTCGCCGGTGTGGCCTCCATCGCGGGTCCAGCGCTGCGCCCCCTGCCAGCCGTGTGCCCCGCAGGCCCCTACGCGCTCGTGCAGGTGCACGGGGCGCTCGACACCTACGTCCCGCCAGAGGGGCGCTACCTTCCGGGGCTCGGCGCGAACTTCGCCAGCGTCGACGAGTCGGTGGCGCTGGTGGCGACCACCAACAGCTGCGATGCCCTCAGTCACGCGCTGCCCGCTTCGGACAACACCTACGCCTGCGAGGCCTTCGACGGTTGTCCGCCCAACTTTCCCGTGCAGCGCTGCGAATACCAAGGCGATCACCGGGTGCCACAGCAGTGGGTAGGCGCGCTCTGGGAAAGGCTCCGGCCGTAAGGGGGGGGATGAGCGGCCCTAGCCGATCGCGCTGTCACGCGGCGGATGTGAAGGGGTCTCGCCCACGTTTCGTGGATCCGGAATGATTGGGTTATGCTGGTGTCCAGATGGACAAAGAACCGCCCACCACTCTCGTCCGCCCGATGCGCGTGGACGACGACGGATTTCCAGTGCTGGGAGCGTCGTTGTCCACACTCGGTGTTTGACCGAACAAGGGCATTCCCGTAGCCGTCGATGGCATGGTTCAGCCGGAGTCAGGCGGGATGTCGGTCACTCCTGACCGTTGGGAAGACGTCCCGCACCCACTGATGCCGCGTGAGCTCGGGGGGGAGGGGCGCCATCCACTCTTTCCTGCCGGTTCGATGACTTCAACAGCGCCGTCCAGGCCACCCGCACCGCATGGAGTCCCCATGAGTGAATTTATGACCGCGTACCGACGCCTGGAGAAGCGGCTCATCTGGATGAGGTGGCTCAACGGCGGCCATGAGGCCCCCGAAGAAGAAGGCCTCTTGGAGGAGATGACCGAAGCCTGGATGAATCTCGACGACCACGAACAAGTCCTGATTCGGAAGGCAGGGCCGAAAACCATCATCGCACGAGCCGAAACAGGCACGACTCGCTACCACATCTACGAGCCCTTGGACACTTCCAGGCGGCACCGCGTTCTCAAGGAAGTGGCCTGATGTACGCTACCGCCCACAGAGTGAAGTCGAGGCAGGAAACGCGCGGTATCAATGCCTTCCTTCATGAGCACGGTGAAGGTGAGGTCGAAGGCATCGACTGGCACAACATCGACATGAGCTTCGTCACGGAGCAGGCGACGGGCACGCTGGTCTCCGAGTACACCGAGGTCGCTCCTGGAGGCAATAGCGTTCTGAGCTACCTGGATGTGGTCTGCCCCGACGAAACACCAGTAGCAAAGATAAAAGCAGCCATTTCCAAAGCCAAGGCCGACCTTCCCACGAGCCTTCATTCCCTTGAGCGTTCGTTCGGCGAGGTTGCCGTGCGATTCGGTGCAGTCTTCGGGCTTCGAGGAGCAGAGACCATCGAGTATGACGCCCTCGCTGAGAAGGTGCTGAACATCGTCGAGCGGCGTGCCACCCCCGTGTGGATGGAAAAGGCGCCGCTGAGGGTGAGCGTAAGCCCAAGCGAAGACGGCTTCATATTCAGGCTCGCGGCCGAGGATAGGACTCCAACTTGCACCGTCAAGGACGTGCCCCTTCCCTTGGGCGTGGTTCGCATCGACAACGTCACCATGGATGCCTTCGAGAGTCTGTACGGGGACTTGATGATGCACATCCTCCCGACAGTTACGGGCATGACCCTGGCTCAGCTCCGCTCCGAGGGGGGCGTGACCGTCGTCCAAGCCACGACGGGCCGACTTATCTGGGAATGGCCACGACGCCGAGAACACTCGTAAGTCTCCCGTTGTGACCACGGAAGGCGCCCTACGGCAAACGACTCAGGCCGCCGAATACGCGCCAAACAAAAGAGGCGCCCCGAAGGACGCCTCTTGGCTGCGCGCGGAAGAGGCTTACTCTTCGTCGTTGCTCGCGTCCTTGGTGGCGATCATGGCCTCGGTGGTGAGGAGCATGCCAGCGACCGAGGCTGCGTTCTGCAGCGCGGTGCGGGTGACCTTCACCGGGTCGATGACGCCCATCTCCACCAGGTCGCCGTAGGTGTCCGTGGCGCCGTTCCAGCCGTAGTGGCCGGTGCCGGAGCGCACGAGGTGCACGACGATGGAGGGGTCGGTGCCGGCGTTGCTGGCGATGATGCGCAGCGGCGCCTCGCAAGCCGAGCGGATGATGTCGACGCCGAAGCGCTCGTCACCGTCGAGCTTGAGGCCGTCGAGGGCAGACTGCGCGCGGATGAGCGCGACGCCGCCGCCCGCCACGATGCCTTCTTCGGCGGCCGCACGGGTCGCGTTGAGGGCGTCGTCCACGCGGTCCTTCTTCTCCTTCATGGCGATCTCGGTCGCAGCGCCGACGTAGATGACGGCCACGCCGCCAACCAGCTTGGCGAGGCGCTCAGCGAGCTTCTCGCGGTCGTAGTCGGAGGTGGTGTCCTCCATCTGCGCGCGGATCTGCTTGACGCGAGCGTTGAGCTCCTTCTTGGAGCCCGCGCCGCCCTTGATCACCGTGTTGTCCTTGGACACCACGACGCGATCGCAGGAGCCGAGCTCGTTCAGGCCGATCGAGTCGAGCTGAACACCGAGGTCCTCCATCACCGCGTTGGCGCCGGTGAGGGTGGCGATGTCGCCGAGCATGGCCTTGCGGCGGTCGCCGAAGCCCGGAGCCTTGACCGCGCAGACGGTCATGGTCTTGCGCAGGTTGTTGACCACGAGGGTGGCGAGGGCGTCGCTGTCCACGTCCTCAGCGATGATGAGGAGGGGGCGCTTGGACTCGGCCACCTTCTCGAGCACGGGGAGGAGCTCCTTCATGTGGGAGATCTTCTTCTCGTGGACGAGGATGTACGGGTTCTCGAGCACCGTCTCCATGCGGTCCTGGTCCGTCACGAAGTAGGTGGAGAGGTAGCCGCGATCGAACTGCATGCCCTCGACGATGTCGTAGGTGGTCTCGAGCGCCTTGGCCTCTTCGATGGTGATGACGCCTTCCAGGCCGACCTTGGCGAGGCACTCGGCGAGGATGTTGCCGACCTCTTCGTCGCCGTTGGCGGAGATGGTGCCGACGCGCGCGATGGACTTGGTGTCCGTGGCGTTGACGCTCTGCGCCTGACCCTGGAGGTTGGCGACGATGGCGGCGACCGCCTTGTCGAGGCCGAGCTTGATCTCCATGGGGTTGGCGCCAGCGGCCACCAGCTTGGACCCGTGGGCGAAGATCGCCTGGGCCAGCACGGTGGCGGTGGTGGTGCCATCGCCGGCGACGTCAGAGGTCTTGGAGGCGACCTCCTTCACCATCTGCGCGCCCATGTTCTGGAACTTGTTGGGGAGCTCGATCTCCTTGGCGACGGTGACGCCGTCCTTGGTGATCGTGGGCGAGCCGAAGCTCTTCTGGAGCACGACGTTGCGGCCCTTGGGCCCGAGCGTCACGCGAACGGTGTTGGCGAGCTGATTGACGCCGGCGAGGACTTCGCCGCGAGCGCTCTCACGAAAGTGGACTTCCTTTGCCATGATCGTTCTTACTCCACGATGGCGAGGATATCTTCCTCGCGAAGGATGATGTGCTCAACGCCGTCGAGCTTGAGCTCGTCGCCGGCGTACTTGCCGAACAGCACCTTGTCGCCGGCCTTGACCGTGAGCGGGGTGAGCTCGTTCTTCTTGTTGAGTCGGCCGGTGCCAACCGCGATGACCTCGGCGGTCTGCGGCTTCTCCTTTGCGGACTCGGGGATGAAGAGACCGCCTGCGGTCTTGGTCTCGCTCGCGAGGCGCTTCACGAGGACGCGGTCGTAGAGGGGGCGGAACTGAGCCATGGTGTTGGTTCCTCCAGGAGGGGTTGGTGTGTTGTGTCGAGGTCGCGACCGGTAGTCACGCCAGAGGACCCGTCAAGCCCCCAGCACCCACTGGACGCTCGGGTCCGTGTGCCTAAGGTCTTCTCAAGCGGAGGGTGACAGCACATCCCGGGCTTGACGGCTGACCGAGCGGGCTTAACTTGCGCGCCGCAACGGCCCCCAGCGCGGTGACTCCTGTCGCCTGGCCGCGGACAACCTGTACTTTTCACGGAAGGAACCGAACATGGGCAAGATCATCGGAATTGACCTGGGTACGACCAACTCCGTCGTCGCGATCATGGACGGCGACACGGCCACTGTCATCGTGAACGAAGAAGGCCAGCGCACGACCCCGTCGGTCGTCGCCTTCGCCAAGGACGGTGAGCGCCTCGTGGGCAAGGTCGCCCGCAACCAGTCGATCACCAACCCCGAGAACACCGTCTTCTCGGCCAAGCGCCTCATCGGCCGCCGCTTCGACGACTCGGCCAACGAGCTCAAGCGCCTGCCCTACGAGGTCGTGAAGGCGGACAACGGCGACTGCCGCATTCGCATCCAGGGCAAGAACTACTCGGCCCCCGAGATCTCGGCGATGGTGCTCCAGAAGCTCAAGCGCCAAGCGGAGGCTTACCTCGGCCAGCCCGTCACCGAGGCCGTCATCACGGTGCCCGCGTACTTCAACGACGCCCAGCGCCAGGCCACCAAGGACGCCGGCCGCATCGCTGGCCTCGACGTGAAGCGCATCATCAACGAGCCCACCGCGGCGGCGCTCGCCTACGGCCTCAACAAGAAGAACGACGAGATCATCGCCGTCTACGACTTCGGCGGCGGCACCTTCGACATCTCGATCTTGGAGGTCGGTGACGACGTCGTCGAGGTGAAGGCCACCAACGGCGACACCCACCTCGGCGGCGACGACGTCGACCACGTCCTCATCGACTTCCTCGTGGCGGCCTTCAAGAAGGACACGGGCATCGACATCTCCAAGGACAAGCTCGTCCTGCAGCGCCTCAAGGACGCCGCGGAGAAGGCCAAGATCGAGCTCTCTACCGCGCAGCAGGCTGAGATCAACCTGCCCTTCCTCACCGCGGACGCCACCGGCCCCAAGCACCTCCAGCTCACGCTCAAGCGCGCCGAGTTCGAGCGCATGATTGAGCCGATCGTCGAGCGCACCCTCGGCCCCTGCCGCGCGGCTATCAAGGACGCGGGCGTCTCTACCTCGCAGATCGACGAGGTCATCCTCGTCGGTGGCTCCACGCGCATCCCGCTCGTGCAGAAGAAGGTCGCCGAGCTCTTCGGCAAGCAGCCGAACCGCTCCGTGAACCCGGACGAGGTCGTGGCCGTCGGCGCCGCCATTCAGGCCGGCGTGCTCTCGGGCGACGTCACCAGCATGCTGCTCCTCGACGTCACGCCGCTCTCCCTCGGCCTCGAGACCCTCGGCGGCGTCATGACCGTGCTCATCCCGCGCAACACCACCATCCCCTCGTCCAAGAAGGAGGTCTTCTCCACCGCGGCCGACAACCAGTCGGCGGTGGACGTGGTCGTGTTTCAGGGCGAGCGCCAAATGGCCCGCGACAACAAGCTGATCGGCGACTTCCGCTTGGACGGCATCGTGCCCGCCCCCCGCGGCGTGCCCCAGATCGAGGTCAGCTTCGACATCGACGCCAACGGCATCCTCTCGGTCTCGGCCAAGGACAAGGGCACCGGCAAGCAGCACAACATCACCATCGAGGCGCAGTCGGGCCTGTCCGACGCCGACGTGCAGCGCATGGTCGACGAGGCCAAGAACAACGAGGACTCCGACAAGGAGAAGCGCGAGCTCATCGAGGCCCGCAACAACCTCGACTCGCTCGTCTACCAGACGGAGAAGACCCTCGGCGAGCACGGCGACAAGCTCCCCGCGAACGAGAAGGAGGCCCTCGAGGCCGCCATCAAGAGCGCGAACGAGGCCAAGAACTCCGACGACCTCGCGACCGTCAAGGCCGCGGTGGAGAGCCTGCAGAAGGCCAGCCACAAGCTCGCCGAGATCATGTACCAGGCGCAGGGCCAGGGCGGCGCTCCCGCCGACGGCGGCGCTCCTCCGAAGGGCGACGACGGTGTCATCGACGCTGAGTTCGAAGACGCGTAGTCCGATCCGGGGCCCGGCTGGGCCCCCCTCTTGGAGCTAAGGAGCCCCTCGTGCCCCGTGATTACTACGAGGTGCTCGACGTCGCCCGCGACGCCGACGCCACCGCGATCAAGAAGGCCTACCGCAAAGCGGCCATGGCCAGCCATCCCGACCGAAACCCCGGTGATCCGCAGGCCGAGGCGCGCTTTAAGGAGTGCTCCGAGGCCTACGAGGTGCTGTCGGACGACCAAAAGCGAAAGATCTACGACCAATACGGTCACGATGGCTTGAAGGGCCGCGGCTTTGAGCCGCACTTTCACGACATGGGCGACATCTTCAGCGCCTTCGGCGACCTGTTTGGCTTCGGCGACCTCTTTGGTCGGGGCGGTCAGCGGGGCGGTGGACGGCGCGGGCCGCGTCCTGGAGCGGATCTCGAGTATCGGCTCAAGATCAGCTTTATGGAGGCCGTGCACGGCTGCGAGAAGGAGATCAACATCCCTCGCCGCATCAGCTGCAAGACCTGCGCCGGGACGGGCACCAAGCCATCCACCTCGCCCGTCACCTGCTCCACCTGCGCCGGACACGGCGAGGTTGAGCAGCAGATGGGCTTCATGCGCATGCGCTCGGTGTGCCCCTCCTGTCGCGGCCAAGGCAAGTCCATCCGCCCGCAGGACAAGTGCGGCTCCTGCCGAGGCACCGGCCACGAGATCGAAGAAGGCAAGCTGCTCGTCAAGGTTCCAGCGGGATCTTGGAACGGCTTGCAGCTTCGGCACGTGGGCAAGGGCGAAGCGGGCGAGGCCGGCGCGCCCTCGGGCAACCTGTTCGTCACCATGATCGTGGACGAGCACGAGCTCTTCAAGCGCGATGGCTTTGAGTCCCTGTGCTCGATCGAGGTGCCCTACCCGGTCATGGCGCTCGGCGGCCGCATCACCGTGCCCACCGTGCACGGCGAAGAGCACCTCGACGTGCCCAAGGGCACGCCGTCAGGTCGTGTCTTCCGCATGGGCGGCAAGGGCATCGAGAACCCGCAGCGCCCAGGCCAGCGGGGCGACCACCACGTCCAGCTCACCGTAAAGGTCCCAACGTCTTTCTCCGCCGAAGAAGAGGAGCTGCTGCGTCAGCTCAGCGCCCTCAACGGCACGGCGATTCACGAGAAGGGCTTTTGGAAGAAATTGTTTGGCGGCTGACCCCCACGGGGGGCCGTCGTTACCCTAGAGTCCACGCGCTGCAGCGGTGACCCTTCGGAGGATCGCTCGCAGCGAGCAGCTCCTCGGAGGGAAGGTTGTCCGACATCGAGCAGATCGAGGCAGAGATCGCGGGCCTAGCGCCCTTGTTCGAGCAGGTCCGCGCCGAGATGGGCCGCGTGCTCGTCGGGCAGCGGTACATGGTCGACCGCTTGCTCATTGGCCTGCTGGCCGACGGCCACGTCTTGCTAGAGGGCGTGCCCGGTCTGGCCAAGACCACAGCGGTCAAGGCCCTCGCTCAGGCGCTCCAGATGGGCTTCGCGCGCGTGCAGTTCACCCCGGACCTGCTGCCCGCCGACCTCATCGGCACGCAGGTCTACCAGCCGCGCGACGGCGAGTTCACCACGCACCTCGGGCCGATCTTCGCGAACATCCTGCTCGCCGACGAGATCAACCGCGCCCCCGCCAAGGTGCAGGCGGCGCTGTTGGAGGCCATGCAGGAGCGCCAGGTCACCCTGGGCGAGAAGACCTACCCGCTGCCCGCGCCCTTCTTGGTGCTCGCGACGCAGAACCCGCTGGAGCAAGAGGGCACCTACCCGCTCCCCGAGGCGCAGGTCGACCGCTTCATGCTCAAGCTCTCGGTGGGCTACCCCAGCCTGGAGGAGGAGCTCGAGATCATCGCCCGCTCCTCGCAGCCGGCGCCGGTGCTGCACGGGGCGCTGTCGATCCCCGATGTGGAGCGTGCCCGGGCCGCCGTTCGCGCGATCCGCGTCACCGATCCGCTCCTGCGCTACATCGTCGACCTCGTGCGCGCCACGCGCGACCCCGAGTCCGTCTCGCCCAAGCTCGCCCGCACCATCGCGGTCGGCGCCTCGCCGCGCGCCAGCATCGCGCTCTCGGCGGCGGCCCGCGCGCACGCCTTCTTGGACGGCCGCGGCTACGCCCTGCCCGAGGACGTGAAGGCCATCGCGCCGGACGTGCTGCGCCACCGCGTGCTGCCGACCTACGAGGCCGAGGCGGACGGCCTCACGTCGGACGACCTCGTCCAGCGCATCCTCGACGCCGTGGAGATGCCCTGAGTTGTCGCGCCTGACGCCCGAAGAGCTCGCGGAGCTTCGCCGTGTGCACGTGCACGCCGGTCGCCGGGTGGACTCGCTCTTTGCCGGTGACTGGCGCAGCGCCGTGCGCGGCCAGGGCATGGAGTTCGAGGAGGTGCGCGAGTACGTGCCCGGCGACGAGCCTCGGCACATCGACTGGAACGTCACGGCGCGCACGGGCCACCCCTTTGTGAAGGTCTTTCGCGAGGAGCGGCAGCTCACCGTGCTGCTGGTCGTCGACGTCTCCGGCTCCACCAAGGTCGGCAGCGGCGGCACCGACGGCCGCACCGATCGCAAGCTCCAGATCGCGCGCATCGCGGGCAGCATCGCCTACGCCGGCATTCGCGCCCGCGATCAGGTGGGCCTGCTCACCTTCACCGACGCCCCCGAGACCTGGCTCGCCCCCCGCCGCACCCGCGGGCACGTCTGGCGCGTCATCCAAGAGATCTTTCAGGCCTCGGGCTCGCGGCGCGGCACCAACATCGGCGCCGCCCTGCAGTTCCTCGCCAAGGTGCAGCGTCGGCGCGCGGTCGTGGTGCTGGTGAGCGACTTCCTCGCCCCCGAGTGGGAGCGCGACCTGCGCACCCTCGCCGCCCGCCATCAAGTTCACGCCGTCCTCGTCCACGATCCGCTCGACGAGGGCCTCGCGGGGCTTGGCCTCACGGAGATCATCGACGCCGAGACGGGTCGCGCGCGCATCGTCGACGGCGCCGTGTGGAGCGAGCCGATGGACGTGGACGAGCGGGTCAAGGCGCTGCGGCGCTGCGGCGCGCGAGCTGTGGCCATCTCCACCGAGGACGACCCCTTCCACGCCTTGCACATGCACTTTCAGGCGATGGGGCACCGCCGATGATCCGCTCCCTCTGGCAGCGCTGGCGAAGGTGGCTCGCGGGCGGTGTGGTGCTCAGCATCACCTGGAAGCTCGTCGCCGTCAGCGTCCTGTGGTGGTTCGGCTGGTTTGGCCCCAGCGCTCAGGGCGACCTTCGCTTGGTGGACCCCGGTGAGCCCGTCATCGCGGTGTGGCTCGACGGTAAGGTCGCCACCGGCGGCGGCACGCTCGTCGTGCAGAGCAGCACGCCGCGCGACGCCACCGTGGACCTGCCCGAGCCCGAGGTGAAGGACCTGCGCTTTGACGAGCAGGGCGAGGGCCGCGTGGAGCAGCTAGGCGACCGCCAGGTCGTCACCCGCCGCTACCACTTCAGCGGCGACGCCAACGCCTACGAGGTGCCCGCGCTCAAGGCCACCTGGTCGGCGGGCGACGCCTCGGGCGAGCTGCGCTCGGACCCGCTGTGGATCGACCTCGGCGTGGAGCCACCCAAGGTGGGCGAGCTCGCGGATATTCGCGATCCAAGGGCGGTTCGCGCCATGCCGTCGGTGATGTGGGGCGTCGCCCTCGGCGGCGCCGTCGCGCTCCTCGGCGCCTTCGTCGTGTGGTGGCGCCGAGAGCGCACCGTCGCGCCGCCGCCGCCGCCGCCCCCCGCCGACGTGCGCGCGCTCACGGCCTGGGAGAACGCGCGGTCCGACGCGTCGCTCTCGCCCATGGACCTCGCCGTCGCCTTGAGCCTCATCTTTCGCGAGTACGCCGAGGAGGTCCTCGCCTTTCCGGCGGCGCGCTGGACCACCACCGAGTCGCTGCAGCACCTGGAGTCGCTCAAGCACCTGCCGCAGGGCAACGTGCCGCGCGCCAAGCGCCTGCTGCGCGCCACCGACCGCGTGAAGTACGCCGAGGCTGCCGTGGACGCCGAGGTCTTTGACGAGCTCGACGCGGACCTGCGCGCCTTCGTCGACGCGACGCGCCCGGCGCGCTGGGAGAGCTCGTGATCGAGTGGGCGAACCCGTGGGCCTTCGCGCTCGTGCCGCTGGTGCTGGCGCTGCCCGCCCAGGCGTGGCTCACCGGCCGCAACCGCCTCGCGGTGCCGCACGAGCTGCCGGGCGGGCGTCGCTTCTCCGTGCGGCTCACGTTCGCTCGCTTCCCGGACGGCATGCGCATCCTCGGGCTGCTGCTCTGCGTCATCGCCTTCGCCCGCCCGCAGATCACCCACCGCGACGTGCTCGTGCAGAGCGACGGCCTCGACATCCTGCTCGCCGTCGACACCTCAGGCTCCATGCAGGCCGAGGACTTTAGCGCTGGGCTGATGCCGGTGAACCGCCTGGAGGTCGCCAAGGGGGTGATGAAGGACTTCATCGAGGAGCGCCCCTACGACCGCATCGGCGTGGTGGTCTTCGGCGAAGAGGCGTACACGCACGTCCCGCTCACCCTCGACCACGACACGGTGGTGCGCGTGCTCGATCAGGTCGAGCTCGGCATGGCGGGCCCCAACGCCACCGCCATCGGCTCCGCCATCGCCGTGGCGGCGCGCCGCATTCAGCAGGTCGAAGCACCCTCCCGCATCATCATCCTGCTCACGGACGGTCGCAACAACGCCGGCGAGCCCACCCCCCACAAGGCGGCGCAGATGGCGGCGGCCTTGGGCATCCGCGTCTACACCATCGGCGTGGGCGCCGCGGCGACGGGCTTTCGCCAGCTCACCGACGGCCTCGACGAGCCGAGCCTCCGCGAGATCGCGGACCTCACCGGCGGGCAGTACTTCCGCGCCACGGACACGCGCTCGCTGCAGCAGATCTACGCGCGCATCGACGAGCTGGAGAAGTCCCCGGCGGAGGTCGAGGAGGTCGTCGAGCACGAGGAGCTCTACCGCGAGCTGCTCGCGCCGGGCTTCGTGCTGCTGCTGCTGCAGCTCGTGCTCTCCACCACCTGGCTGCGGAGGGGCCCATGAGCTGGGGCGAGCTCGCGTGGCTCTGGGCCTCGCTGCTGGTCGCCCTCGCGGCGGGGGCGGCGGTCTGGGGCGCGCGCAACCACTACAACCGCCTCGCAGCACGCCTCCGAGGTGACCTGCTGGAGCGGGTCCTGCCGCGATCGGTGCGCTTGCGCCGCGTCGCCCGCGACGTGCTCGCGGTGCTCGGCCTCTTCGCCTTCGTCATCGCCCTCGCCGAGCCGCGCTTCGGCAAGCGCATCGTCGAGATCGAGCAGCGCGGCGTCGATCTGGTGCTCGTCGTCGACCTCTCTCAGTCGATGGACGCGCGCGACGTGGACCCCTCGCGCCTGGAGCGCGCCCGCCGCGAGATCTACGACCTCATCGACCTGCTGCAGGGCGATCGGGTCGGCCTGGTGGTCTACGCCGGCGGCGCCTTCCCGCGGATGCCGCTCACCAACGACCACGACGCGCTGCGCCTGCTGGCGCGCGAGCTCGACACCCGCACCTTCCAGGCCCAAGGCAGCGAGCTCGGCGCCGCGATCCGCGAGGCGCTCAAGCTGCTCAGCACCGCCAATCAGTCCGCGGGCAAGGCGATCCTCGTGCTCTCGGACGGCGAGGTCCACCGCGCCGATGACGCGCTGGCGGCCGCCCGCGAGGCCCGCGAGGCCGGCGTGGTGGTCGAGGCGATGGGCGTCGGCGTCGAGGGCGCGCCGATCCCGCAACGCGATGGCACCTGGATGCAGTTCGAGGGTCAAACCGTGATCAGCGTCCCGAGCGCGGACGTGCTGCGCGAGGTCGCGCGGATCACCGGAGGAGCCTATGCGCAGAGCGTCGCTTCGAACGAGGACATGCGCGTGTTGATCGGGCAGCTTCGCGGCACCGTCGACGACGCGGTCACCGGCACCCTCCAGCGCGAGGTCTGGAACACCTCCTTCCCGTGGCCGCTCGGCTTTGGCCTCGGCTGCTGGCTCGTGGCGGCCTGGCTCGGCGAGGGGCGCTCCCGCCTGCGCGGTGGCCTCGCTATCGCCGCGCTCACCTTTGGCTTGAGCGTCTCGCCACCAGCGTCGGCCCAAGACCTCGCGGGCGCGGACGCCGCCTACCGCTCGGGGGACTACGCGCTCGCCAAGCAGCTCTTTCAGGAGCTCGTCGCTGAGAGCCCCTCGGACGCTGGCTTGTACGGGCGGCTCGGCGCGGCGCGCTACCGGGCGGGCGACTTCGACGGCGCCGCGCGCGCGTATGAGACCCAAGCCCGGCTCGTGGGTGGAGACAGCGCTGAGGCCGAGTACAACGCGGCCAACGCGCACTACCGCGCCGGACGCTTGGAGCGCTCGCTGCAGCTCTACGACCAGGTGCTCCAGGCGCGCCCCAACCACGAGCGCGCCAAGCAGAACCAGGACCTCGTCACGCAAGAGCTCGCGGCGCGCCGCCAAAAGCAGCAGGAGCAGCAGCAGCAACAACAGCAGTCGGGCCAGGGCGGCGGCTCGCCTCAGCAGGCCTCGGACCAAGAGCCCAAGCCCTCCGACGACAGCTCGCAGCAGGATCAGACGCAGGGCCAGGACGACCAGCAAGAGGGCAGCCAGGACGAGAAACAGGACGGCGAGCAGTCCAAAGACGGCGATCCAGGCCAGCAGCAGGGCGACGGCCAGCCCTCCAAGGACCCGAGCGAGGGCCAAGGCGACGACACCGTTTCCCCCTCGCAGCTCGACCAGCAGGGGGACCAGCAGGGCGATCCCGGCGACGCAAGCCAACAAGGCGACGCAGCGACGCAGGGCGAGCCCGCCGAGGACGGCGCCATGACCGCGGCGCAGGCCCAGCGCATGCTCGACGGCGTGGAAGAGGGCCGCCCGCGCGTTCGCGTGACGGGACAGGAGGGAGAGAAGCCGTGGTGAAGCGGATCGTCCTCGCGTCGGCGCTGCTGACGGCCTGCTTGCCCGCGTGGGCGGTGGACGCCGTGCTGCGCAGTGACGTGCGCGAGCTGCAGGTCGGGCAGAGCGCCTGGGTCAGCGTCAGCGTCATCGACGCGAACCCGCAGGACACGCCCGTGCTCACGGCGCCTACGGGGCTGCGCGTCCAGTTCGAGCGCACCGAGAGCAGCCGCAACACGCAGATCGCGAACGGTCGCTTCGTGGTGCAGCGCACGATCAACTTCGTCTACCGCGTCACCGCCCTGCAAGAGGGCAGCTACGAGCTGGGTCCGCTGCAGGTGCACACGGACGCGGGCGACGCCACCACCGCCGCGCTCACGCTGCAGGTGAGCGCCCGCGCGGCCGAGGTGACCGAGCGCATCGCCGTCGACGCCGGCTTCGACCGCGACCAGGTGTGGGAGGGCGAGGTCGTCGTCTACCACTACCAGGTGCGCGCGCGCGGCCGCGTCCTGCGCAGCCAGTGGAACCTGCCGACCTTCGAGGGCCTCACCCCGCCGCGCGACGGCGATCACCCGCGTCGCGAGGGCGTGATCGACGATCCCGCCGGCGCGATTCAGGTGGACGAGACCTGGGTGCCGCTCGTGGTCACGGGCACGGGCGCCCTCGACCAGACGCCCGCGGTGGTGCGCGTCGACGTCGCAGCGCAGACCGCGCGTCAGGACCCCTTCCGCGACCCCTTCGGCATGTTCGCGCGCTCAGAGCCGCTGGTGATGGCCTCCGAGGCCGCGCCGCTCAACGCGCGCGCGCTCCCGACACCACCTCAGGGCTTCTCGGGCTTGGTCGGGGACTTTGAGCTCACGGGCTCCGTACGCTCGACAGACGTCACCGTCGGCGAGTCGGTGGTGTGGTCGGTGCGGGTCGTCGGCGACGGCACCTTGGAGGGCTTCAGCCTGCCGCCCGTCACGGACCTCGACGGCGCCCAGGTCTACGACAACGGCCCCACGGTCGGCGCGCGGGTCGTCGACGGCGCCTACCGCGCCGAGGGCCGCTTCGAGCGCGTCGTGGTGCCCACCCGCGAGGGCGAGGTCGTGCTGCCCTCAGTCGACGTCGTGATCTTCTCGCCCACCGCTGGCGCCTACGTCACCAAGCGCATCGAAGGCGCGACCTTGCAGGTACAACCCGGAAGAGAGGGTGACGCCAAGGTCGAGTCCTTCGCCTTCCTCGGCGGCGGTGGCCCCAAGGCCCGCGCGGCCGAGGACATCCGCGACCCTTGGCGCAGCGGCGGCTCCAGCGCGTGGCTGCCGGGGTGGGGCTGGTTCGCTGGCCTCGCGGTGCTCTTCGCGCTGCCCGGCCTCGGCGTGGTGGTCCGCGCGGTGCTTCAGCGGCTCCTGGAGGAGCGCGCCAAGCGCCAGCGCGTCACCAAGCCGACCCTCGCTCAGCGGCTCGCTTCCTTGCCCTCAGCGGGGGACGCCCGCGCCGCCGCCCTGGAGGACATCTTGCGCGAGGCCAAGCAGCGCTGCCCGGGCACGCCCACGGCGGTCGCCCTCGACGAGCTGCTCGCGTCGGTGGCCCGCGCGCGCTTCGGCGGTCGGGACCTCGACGAGCGCGTCGTGACGCAGGCGGGCGAGCTCCTTGTGACGGTGGAGGAGGCATGATCCCGCTGTTCGGCTTGTTCTGCCTCTCGGTCGCCAGCGCGCAGGACCTCTCGGCGGGGGTGGACGCCTTTGATCAGGGGCACCTTGACGGCGCGATCAGCGCGTGGACGGACGCCCCGGCGCCGCGCTCTGCCGCCATCGACTACGACCTCGGCGTCGCCTACTACCGCCAGGGCGACCTGCCCCGCGCCATCGCAGCGTGGCGCACCGCGGCGCTGCTTCGGCCTCGAAGCGCTGACATCGCCCACAACCTCGCGGTGGCGCGCTCCAAGCTGCCGGGCGCGCCGGACCCGGTCGGGCCCCCGGTGGGCTGGCACGCCTGGCTCAGCGTCGGCGAGCTCATGGCCCTCGCGCTGATCGGCCTCGCGAGCGGATCGTTTGGGGTGTGGCGTCGTCGAGCCCTCGGCTCCAAGGCCTGGGCGGGGCCGGCGGTGAGCGGCGCCCTCGGCACCCTCGCGGCGGGCCTCGCGATTTGGGGCGCCCAAGCGGTGGGGGCGCACCCGACCGCGGTGGTGGTCGACGGCGACGCGGTCCTGCGCGACGCCGCGGCGGTGCAAGCGGCCGAGGTCGGCACGCTCCCCGCTGGCGCCGAGGTCCGCGTCGACCGCGCGCTCGGCGACTTCTTGCTGGTCCACACGGCCGAGGGCGTCGCCGGGTGGATCCCGAGCCAGCACGCGGTCTTGGTCGATCCCCGCCTCGACGCGCTGCGCCCGCGCGCACACGCGCTCCCGCCCGGTTAGGCGGCGGCCAAAGACCTGGAGAGCCCCATGCGCCAAACCGCCTTCCTGCTGCTCGCTGTCTCGCTCTTCGCGGGCTGTGGCAACCCCATGAAGCGCCTGACCCCGGTCGAGCACGACCACTACATGGCGCTGCGCGTCTACATGAACGAGGACCTGCGCAAGGCCTACCTCAAGTACAAGACGCAGGACGAGCGCGACGCGCTGCTCAAGTCCGAGGGCGTCTGGGACCGCTTCTACAAGTACGACGCCGAGATGCGCGAGGCGATCATCGCCGGCGCGGTCCACGAGGGCTGGACCGAGGACCGCGTCTTCATGTCCTGGGGCAACCCCATCGACCGCAAGCGCCTCACCGGCCGCCCGGCCACCCGCTCGGAGATGCTCACCTACCGCTTCGAGGTGGACGACGAGGGCTACGTCCGCGTCTGGGAGCCGGGCAGCAAGACCGCCTACAAGGCCGCTTCGATGTACGAGATTGACGTGTACTTGGACGACAGCCGGGTCAGCGAGCTGGTGCGCCGGGATAAGTAGCGGTGTTGGCCCTCCGTGATTCGCTGCGGCTCAAGGCTCTCCGGCTCTCGCCAGGTCTGCTGCTCGCTGCCTGCGGTTCGGCCGGCGACACGGCCCCGGACACGGGCACCGAGGGCACCGCTGGTGGCGTAGACTCGGGCACCAACGCGTCGCTTCGCGCCTGCCCAGGCGTCGCCGACTGCTTCCTGCTGACGCCGGCCGAGACTGGCCTACCGGCCGGCGGCGCAGGCGCAGAGGTCGATCAGGTGGCGCTGCGGCCAGCGCTGTCGTCGCGCTCCGAGCTCCTGATCTTTCTCAACGGCAGCGGCGGCGCCCCCCTCGGCCCGGTTGGCGACCCCAACCACAACCTCTACACGGTCGCGCGCGACGAGGGGCTCCACGCGCTCGGCGTCAGCTACCGCAGCGGGCGCGCGATCGGGCTGCTCTGCCCGCCGAGCGCCCTTGCCCGCGACGCGTGCTACGAGCCCACGCGCCTGAGCGTGCTCACGGGCGTGCCGCAGACCGACGCTGCGCCCGAGCTCGCGGACATCACGCCGGACGAGGGCGTGTACGCGCGCGTCGCCGCCGCGCTGCGCACGCTCGCGAGCGGCGACCCCGACGGCGGCTGGGCCGCCTTCTTGGACGACCGCGAGCCCGACGCGGAGCGCTCGATCCGCTGGGACAAGGTGCTGGTCTCGGGGCACTCCCAAGGCGGCGGGCACGCGGCGCTGGTGGGGAAGCTCCACGCCGTGGCGCGCGTGGTCATGCTGGCGTCGCCGTGCGACAGCGTAGCGGGAGCGCCAGCGACGTGGCTCACCCGAAGCGCGGATTACCAGACCGCCGCGTCGCGCTTCGTCGGCCTCGGTGAGGCCAGCGACTCGGTCTGCCCGGCGCAGTTCGCGGCCTGGGACGCGCTCGATATGTCAGCGTCAGCAGGGGATAACAGCGCGACGCTGTGTGCTGACGAGGACGCCCACAGCGCGCCCGTCCGGTGCGTGGAGAACGAGCCACGCTGGCGCGCGATGTTGCGCTAGGCGCTGCAAAGCGCCCCTCCCACATGAGAATGGGGTCGAATCGAGCACTCACCCGATCACATCGGGGTCGAATCTGAGGCGCCGTTGGACGTGGAGGTGGCCGTCGGGGCCGCGGGAATCCCAGCCAGGGCGACAACCTCTGCGCCGGTGGGCGTCGCTACGACCCGCTTGTGGACTGCCGTTGCGCTGTGAGGGACTGCTCCAAGAGGTGCAGGACGCCAGCGGCAATACCGGGTGCGTGCCTGGAGCGCCGCTCCGGGGCGGGGCGTCGAGAGGGTGACCTGCTCACCTAGGCCTCCTGAGTCCCCCACGTGTAGCGGACCTTGAGGTCGTTGTGGTGAGTCCAAGGGAGCCACTCCTCCTTCTGCATCCGGCCGACGACGATGCCTGGCGCGACGCCAATCTCTTGGGCGAAGCCCTCGATAGTCGCCTTGGAGATTCGCCCCCCGGAGGCGAGCAGCTTGAGACGTGCGGCTGCGCCGGGCGGGATGAGGAGGTCGCGCGAGAAGTGGTCGGCCTCTTGCTCCTTCTCGGCGTCGAGCCCGCCGAGTCCCTCGATGAACTGCAGGCGCTTGCCGTGAAGCAGGAGATGACCGGCCAAGAGCACCGCGACGCCGCTTCGGGCGCACATCTCCACGAGCGCGGGGACGAAGTCAGTGGGCTCCGCGCTGCGTGTCAGCTTGTGCGCGTCGTGCAGCGCGTTCTTGAAGGAGAGCTTGTCGAAGGGCTCGCAGCGGATCGCCGTGGCCTGTCGCTCACACGCTCTGAGCCAGACGGCCACCGCTCCGGCGTGCTTCTCGAACTTGCTCGACGAGCGGAACGCGACGAGCGGCGACGCATACTGCTTCCGCCAGGCCGGTACGCTGGCCACCCCGAAGAAGCTCAGGCACTCCGCGACTTGTTGGCCTGCGTGCGTCAGTCGCTTGATGAGACCCTGCTTGGCCATCCACGCGACGGGCAGCTCCTTGAGCCAGCCGGCGTCCGCCTTGAGCGCCTCCATGGCGTCCGCGCGCTCGAGCGCGGCGCGGTACTGGGCCTCTCGTACCAACCAGAAGTCCGCGCTCGACCCCATGACGCGGGCCAAGCGACTCGCCGCGTCGGGGGTGATGGACGCGTCGCCGCTTAGGAGCTTGTTGACGTGCTTTCGCGTGAAGCCCAGGCGGTCCGCGAGCTCCGCTTGCGTCCAGCCGCGCTCCTCCATGACGTCTTCGATCGTGCCGCCCGGTGCGGAGACCCAGTCGGGCTGAAATGGGATGGTCTCAGTCATGGTAGTCCCCGATGTAGACGATGCGAACCGAGGTCACGTGCTGCCAGACGATGGACCCGTCCTCGTTGACGGGTGGGGGCTCGGCAGCCGGCTCAAAAACAAGCCGAGCGGCCCCATCCAGGTCGACCGCAAACTGTCCAGCCCGGTCACCTTTGAGCGGGTGTGGGCGCCCGGCGAAGAGCGCCCGGACGTTGGCGACGGCCATGAGGTCTGCGAGGCGTCGTTGAAGCTTCTTGGCGCCTTTTTGTCCGAGTCGCTTGGTTTGGAGTCGGGCAGTGCTGCACAGCTGCTCCAGCTCCGTGTTGTCGAACTTGAGAGGCAGCCAGCGGCGAGGCGTCCGCACGAACGCTCGTTCGGGGACTGGGTGGGTCACTTCTGCTTGCTCAGCGCGGTAGCGATGATCGCTCCAAGCGCCGCCACCCCGATGACGGCCAGCCCGACGGCCAAGGGGTCCGCTTCGCGCTTGTCCGCGACATGCACGCCACGTTCGCGCGCGGCTGCGACCACGGTGTCTGCCTTGGTAAGCAGGGCAGAAGGAGTGGTCCCGAGGTTGTGGGCCACGACCGCGAGCTGCTCGATGTTGATCGGCGCCTGGCCGCGCTCGATCCGCGACCACGCCGACTGGGTGAGGCCAAGCGTGGCGGCCATGTCGGTCTGAGAACGCTCTTTTGCTTCTCGTTCGTTTCGTAAAATCTGGCCGACAACCTGGGGATAGTCGGTTGCTGGGACGAGCGAGTGGCTCATGGGCTCACGCGGGGGTTGACGGTGGGTGTATGCGTATACATCATACAGTCGTGTAAATCACTGTTGCGTACAGGAGCTATCATGCGTTCACACTACCTCGTTCTCGGAGTCCCCTCAACCGCTACGGCTGATGAGGTGAACCGCGCGTTTCGACTTCAGCTTCGAACCTGTCACTACGATCTCTTCCCCGATGACCCCGAGGCTGCTGAGCGCTTTCGGCTCCACATCGAGGCGGGGCGGGTGCTGCGCGATCCCGCGCTACGAGCAACGTACGACTCCGAGCTTGCGGAAGTCGCTGAGCGGGCGCGTGTGGCGTTCGCTCGCGTGGAGGAGGAGCGCAAGACGCGACATGAGAGCGCGCCTCGGTTCACCCGCGCGCCCAAGGCGCAGCCCCAGAGCGCGTCGCCGCCTCCCCAAAGCCCGTTCACCGGATGGGGCTCAATTCTAGCTGTTGCTACTGTCGTTACGGGCGTGGCTGCGCTCGCGAGCCAAAAGAACGGCTGGGACCAAAATGTCGGGCAGTACCGCGCTAAGAATGGCCAGTTCCGAGGCGGGCTGTTCGGCTAGGCGAGCGGAGCGGCGCCCTTGCTCGTATCCGCGATACTCGACGCGAGGGCGCGCGCCAGGGCGACGACACGCCCGTGCCACTCTGGCGGTCGAGCCCGAGCCTGGGCATTAGGATCGGCATGAATCGAGCACCCACCCGATCAGGATGGGGGTGAATCGAGCACTCGGCGCGGATTCGGCCGAAGTGCTCACGAGTAAACGCTGGTTTTCGAGGCCCCGTTCGCGACGCAGCGCCCGGACCGCTCGATTCGACCCGATCCTCGTTGGGGTGCCGCTCGATTCGACCGCGTCCTGATGGGTGGGACGGGTGGAGCGCTCGGAGTTCGAGGCGTCGTGTCAGTTGTGATCGCGGCGGCGGCGCTCCTACAACGCCCGCAATCCCCAGCGATGGAGCTGCGCATCGACCTCGACCCACGGCTGGCGCCGATCAGAGGCGCGCATGGCGGCGTAGGCGGTCCGCATGTCGCTGGGGAGCAGCGTTGGGGCGCGGTCGGCGAGCTCCTCGACGAGCAGCACGTCGGGCACCGCGAGGGTCGCGTCGAGGCGAAACAGCGCCTCCAAGCATCCCCCCTCCTCCCAGTCGAGGAGGATGTTGGTGTCACGGATGAGCAGGAGCACGCGCGCCCTCGGTCAGGCCTCGCCACTGACGAAAGGCGGAGAGCGGGACGCCGACGAGCTCGGCGGCCTTGGACTCGCCGATGAGGTCCTCGGCGAGCGCGCGCAGCACAAGGCGGCGGACGTGGGTCGGCACCTCGGACGGGTAGGGATCGCCTGGCTCGACGCTCCGCCGGCCCCGCGCGCCGAAGGTGCGATGGAGCGTGGAGGCTGTGTCAGGCGTGATGACCCCGACGTTCTGTGCGCGAAACACCCACAAGCTCATGGACAGGCCGTAGCTGTGCTTGAGCTGGTAGAGCTCGCGCGCCTCTAGCCGGTGGCGGGTGCGGCCAAGCTCGGTGAGGACCGCTGGCCGAGGTGCCAGGAAGGCCCCGGCGAAGCGATCGCACGCGCGCTCCTCGTCGACGGCCTCGGGGAGGTGCTGGTGGAGCACGAGATGGCCGAGCTCGTGCGCGAGCGTGAAGCGCTGGCGGTCGCCGGGCCACGCCTCGCCAACGACGAGGATGGGCATGTTGTTCACGCGCGCTGCGAGGCCGTCAAAGCGCCCTTTGGGGTCTCCGGGCGTCGTGAACACCCACAGCCCGTGCTGCTCAAGCGTGCCCATGAGGTCGCCGATGGGGTCGTCGCCGAGCCCCCACGCTCGCCGAAGCGCTGTGGCGATGAGCTCGATGTCGTCCTGGGCGTGCACGGGGGGGAGCTCGTTGGGCACGGTGAAGCGCGGCACCGGCGCCTCGGGAAAGAACCCGAGCAGCACGATGACGCGCTCGATCTGATCGAGGATCTCCGCCTCGACGATCGCGAGCGCTTTGACGCCCATGCGCGAGCGCTTCCGGTACTCAGGCTGGCCAAGCGTGACGGTGTCAGGCCGGAAGAAGTACTCCACCCGAACGCCGGTCGCTCGCGCGAGCGCGAGGAGCGTGTCTGAAGCTGGCGTTAGCTCGCCTGCTTCGAACTTTGCGACGGCCGTGTGGGAGACGCCGGTGGCGTTCGCGAGGGCGCGCAGCGAGAGCCCCGCGGCGGCGCGAGCGCGGGCGATACGGGTAGCGAGCACACCCAGCTCCTAGTTTCCAAATGAATGAGCCGTGAAGGAATATGTAAACTAACACGCACCCGGTGTCCACCCGTTTCGGCGCGCGGTCCCCCCCAACACCTTGCGCCCCCGCCCCTCCGTCATGCAAGCTTCGTCCGCGCGGACCGCCCTCGGTCGCGCTACCCCGGAGGTTTGAATGCTGCTCCTCGCTCTCGCGCTCGCCTGCGACCCGGCCGCGCCCGACACCGACACGCAGGACACGGCCGGCACCGACACGGACACCGGCACGCTCGGGCCCATCGCGCTCGACTTCGTGGACGCCACCTTCGCGGCGCCGCCGGCCCGCTATGGCCTCGCGACGGACGGCGCCGTGCTCTACGCGTTGCGCGCGGATGGGCTCGCGCTCAACGTGAGCGAGGACCTCGGCCGCACTTGGCACTTTGAAGGCGACGTTCCGGGCATGCTCGTGTACGGCGCTGGGAAGGTGTACTCACTCGGCGCTACGGGGGTCGTGCGCGTGCTCGACGGCGGCACCCGCACGGAGCCCGTCGGCCTGCCTGACGGTGTGGCGCCCTCCGACCTGCGCGCGCTGCAGGTGGACGGCGAGGGCACGCTCTGGGCCACGAGAAACGACGGCGCCGTCACTATGTGGTGGTCGGCCGACGAAGGCGCGAGCTGGAGCAGCGCGCCGCTCCCGGGCGAGACGACCTGGGTCTTCACCTGCCGCGTCGCCGCGGGGCCGCTGGTGCTCGTGCGCGAGGACACCGACGTGCTGCGCTGGAACGGCGAGGGCTTTGACGTGGTGGGCGCCGCCTCCGAGGTGAACGACTGCTTTGTCAGCGATCAAGGCTCGATCTTCGTCGAGGCGGGGCTGATCCCCGAGCAGCTTCGCCTGCCTGCGGGCAGCAGCGCCTGGGAGACGAGCCCGCTGCCGGGCTACGTCGTGTACCAGCAGGTGGGCCAGCGCGTCGCGCGGGTGCAGAACAACAGCGTCGTGGAGACGTCGACGGACGACGGCGCCACCTTCGCGCCGCTCACCGCGGCCCGCCCAGGCCACACGGTTCACACGCTGGTCGCGCTGGGCGACGACCTCGTCGCCCTCGACGCAGCCACGCCAGGCGGCCAGGGCGTCGCGCGCCTGCGCGCGGACACCACCCAGTGGGACGAGGTCGCGATCGCCGGTCTGCCGCTCTACCCGCGCGTGCGCGAGCTCGCCTTCGCGGATGACGGGCGCATGGCGATGCTCTACCTCGACGACCAGCGGGTGGCCGTCTACGCCCAAGACGCGGCGGGCGTCTGGTATCGCGGCCTCGACTTCACCCAGGCCGAGGCGGTCGCCCTCGCCATCAGCCCCGACGGCGAGCGGCTCGCGGTCGGCGGCGCCGAGGGGCGGGTGCAGCTGCTCGGCGACGTCGGCACCACGCCGCTGTGGAGCGGGCGCATGACCACCGCCGGCGGCTTCACGGAGCCCGACCCCATCACCAGCCTCGCGTGGGTGCGAACCGCCGGTGAGCCCGTCCTCCTCGCCGCCACGGCGAACGAGCAGGACAGCGCGGGCAACCTGTGGCGCGGCGTGGACGCCAGCGATCACCTCGACTGGGACGTGCGCACGCCCGTGTCCAGCACCGCGTCGATCACCCTGCGACCAGGCGGCTACCACGGCCTCGGGGCGGTGAACAGCGGCGGTCACGTCACGGCCTCCGCCCAGCTTCGGAGCTGGTACACCACGAACGGCTGGATGGCGAGCGTGCTCGGCGGCGACGTGCTCACCACGCAGCAGGGCTGGTGGGAGGAGACCTCCGTGTGGCCGAGCGCGCTCCTGTCCACGACCATCTCGCCCGTCGATCACAGCTATGTGCGCCTCTGGCCCGAGGCGAGCCTTCAGCTCAATCAACCAGGGTTCCCGCCGCGTCAGGTGCAGGTGACGCTGCCTCGTGACGGCGTGGAGCGCGCCCGCTTCGACGCCGAGGGGCGCTTGTGGGTGGTCGGGAACGGCCTGCTCGTGCACACGCCGGAGCCGGTGGTGGGGGGGCGGTAGGCGGCGGGCGATGACATGGCCCCGGTGGGCTCCGTCGCGAGCCGTCGACGGCGTCGATCATGTCTGCTTTGGTGAGGGTGTGCGTCCGGGCCGCGAGGTCGGCGACGAGCGCGTTCGCAAAGGTGAGGACGTCGGCGTCGCACGCGAAGTGCAGCTCCTGGTGGGCCTGATTGGTGAACGCGAAGAGGCCCTTGCCGAGAGACGGCTTGGCTTCAAAGCCAGGCAGATCGGTGGCGTTGACGCCGCGCACGCTGCGCTTTGGGGGCGTGAGGAAGCTCACGCTGTGCTCGCACAGCGCCTGCGGAACCTGCGCTGCGTCGACGCGGTAGACGGACAGGCGGTGATCGGGCTGGCCAGTGGTGCGGTCCAGCAGCTCGATCGCTGCGAACTCCCGCCCGTTGGTCGCCTCTACGGAGGTGTAGCGCTTGAGGACCCGCAGGAGCACAGCGGGCCTAACGCTCGTCGTCGTCGAGGACGTCTTGTACCGCTTGGCGAACGCCGGGGCTGGGCTCTCGGTCCTCGTTGAGCAGCGGCTTGATGCAGTCACGCACGGTGGGGGCAAACTCCGCGATGGCGCCGAGTCCATAGACGGCCCCTTCGCGGACGACGGCGCGGTCGTGGCGGAACAGTGACGTGAGTACGCGGATAGCGCGCGGACGATGGTACGCCCCGACCTGACCCAGCGCTTCGGCGGCGAAGGTCAGCAGCGATGGCTCCAGTTGTTTCGTGTCGATGAGCGTTATTAGTCTCTCAGGGTCCGTCTGAGCGAGCTCCGCCAGCGCCTGCTCGGAGACGGGCGGCGCTGGATCTGGTGTCGGAGACTCTGTGAACGCGGTGCTCCAGGACAGCCACTGAGGCTGGGCGCGACCCGACGGGGCCTCGTGCACATCATGGGCGACGCTCATGAGCGCTCCTCCTGAAAGCGACGTTCGCGCTCGGACTTGGGGATGAGCCAGGCGAAGGCCTGATTGACAGCCTCGTTGGCTCGCGCAAAGGCGTGGGCGAGCCCCTCGGCGCCCACGGGTGCGTGGGCGGCGGTCTCCAGACGGATGGCGGTGGCGTCCGGGAGGGGGTGGGACTGGACGCGAACGTGGGTGACACAGCCGGCCCACTCGTCTTGAAGCTGGACGCTAAGGTTGGGAGCGCTGAGGCTCC
>Ga0210033_1000265_pt1 | contig 49197 bp, 46 predicted proteins | sample CryGeymeta201501_FD_185465 | JGI IMG/M metagenome (GOLD analysis project Ga0210033, IMG submission 185465) | Groundwater microbial communities from Crystal Geyser aquifers in Utah, USA - Crystal Geyser metaG 2015-01 (SPAdes) (version 2) | ecosystem: Environmental > Aquatic > Deep subsurface >... | reverse complement strand
ATCCGTGAAAGACCTGTTGCTGTTGCATAGCCAAATGTGCTGAGCAAATAATCTGTGTATAGTTCCAAGTGTTGTTTGTTCATGTACAAATTTTACTCGGATTCCGCACCTGCTGCGTAACATCAGCTACTGATATAAGCACCCGATATTATTACAGAAATTAAGTCTTGCATAAGAAATATCAGTTACCGCTTATCAGCATGGGCTATAATCTTCCATAAGTTCTTTTTGAATTTACTCATAGAGGTATTCTATGCCTAACCAACTTGTCTCGGAAAATTCCCCTTACCTGCTTCAGCACTCGAACAATCCTGTAAATTGGTATCCGTGGGGGGAAGAGGCACTAGCTAAAGCCAGATTGGAAAGCAAACCCATTTTCCTTAGTATTGGTTATGCTGCCTGTCATTGGTGCCACCGCATGAGGGAGGAAAGTTTCGAAGATCCTGAAACCGCTTTACTGATGAATCAGGAATTTATTAGTATCAAAGTAGACCGAGAAGAACGTCCAGATATAGATGGAATATATATGCAAGCGACAGTCGCCATGACCGGCTCTGGTGGCTGGCCTATGTCTGTCTTCCTCACACCCGACTTGCGTCCTTTTTTTGCCGGCACATACTTTCCGCCTATTCGACGCTACAACATGCCATCCTTCAAAGAAGTCTTAAGTAGTATTGCCAAAGCATGGCGTGAAGATGTTCAGGAAGTGGATCGAGTTGGCAATGAAGTCTTCGAACATATTCGCCCACCTATTCACAAACCTGAGAATAGAAATGAATTAACCACAGAAGTTCTCGAAGCAGCGATAAAGAATCTGCTCGATTCTTACGATTGGGGATATGGAGGTTGGGGCTCGGCGCCGAAGTTTCCGCAACCCATGACCATCGAATTTCTTTTACGCCGAGCAGCTACTGATACAGCTCAACGTGAACAAATAATTAAGACTGTCACTCATGCATTAAGCGCCATGTCCCGTGGTGGAATGTATGATGTAGTCGGCGGCGGTTTTTCCCGTTATAGCGTCGATAATTTTTGGAGAACGCCTCACTTTGAAAAAATGACATATGATAACGCCCAGTTAGCCCTGGCATATCTACATGGGTACTTGGTCACTGGCAATACCGACTATCGCAGGGTTTGCGAGGAGACGCTGGATTTTGTCCTGCGCGAATTAACCCATTCAGAAGGTGGATTTTTCAGTAGTTTGGATGCAGACTCGGAAGGTGATGAAGGGAAATTCTATATCTGGACATCAGAGGAACTCGAAGAAGTGCTCGGATCAGATTTCGACTATTTCAAAGCTGCCTATGGCATTACCCCATCTGGGAACTGGGAAGGTAAAACCATCCTGCAACGTGCTCTGGATGATTCCACGCTCTCAGCCCGCTTCAAAATGGAGCAAGAAGTACTTTGGCAGAAATTATCCAAATGTCACGCAAGACTTTTAGAAGCAAGAAGTTCACGCATCCGTCCTGCCACCGATAACAAAGTACTGGTGATGTGGAATTCTCTAATGCTCAAGGCATTCGCAGAGGCTGGGCGTTATCTAAATAGGCAGGATTATCTTCAAGTTTCCATTCGAAACGCACGATTCTTGTTGAGTAATCTATATGCAAATGATCGGCTCCACCGATCCTGGCGGGAGGGACAGGCAAAGCATAATGCCTATCTGGAAGATTACGCCGGTCTGATCTTGGCGCTTTTGGCGTTGTACCAATCCGACCCAAATAAGGAATGGTATCTTTCGGCTTTGAAACTCGCCGATGAAATGGTCGAACACTTCGTTGATCCCAATGGAGGTTTTTTCGACACCCGTGACGATCACGAGACACTCCTTGTGCGACCGAAAGATATTCAAGATAATGCGACTCCGTCCGGGAATTCGCTCGCCGCTACTGCTCTGCTTGAGTTGACAGCGTATGGAGATCGGATAGAATGGCAAGACCTTACCGAGAAGATGCTTTCCTCAGTATATGAAGCGATGCTACGCTATCCGACTGCCTTTGCACAGTGGTTGTGCGCTGCTGATTTTGCTGTCGGTCCGACTCGTGAGGTGGCAATTATCGGTGACTCTCAACGTACCGAAACCAAAGAATTGTTAAATACCATCTGGAAAAAGTTCCGGCCCCGACAGGTAACTGCGATTTCCAATTACCCGCCGGAGCCGGATGCGCCAGCCTTGCTGAAGGATAGACCTTTAGTGAATGATCTTCCAACAGCTTATGTGTGTCAAGGATTTGTTTGTTTGCAGCCAGTCAATTCGCCAACTGAGATGGAGACCCAACTGGCAGGTATCTCAAATCCTTAGTGAGCCATCAGACCATAACTACCGACTGATAACCGTGCTGAAAACACAACCCCGTTTGTACGATTGGGTGCCACATTTTGAAAAAATGCTCTACGATAACGCCCAACTGGCGTGCGCCTACCTGAACGCCTTTCAGTGCACTGGCGAAACTTTCTACGGCCAAATCGCACAAGAAACGCTCCAATTTATCGAACGCGAACTCACTCACCCACAGAGCGGGTTTTTCTCCTCTCTGGATGCCGACTCACAGGGCGAAGAAGGCAAGTTCTACACCTGGCAGGCCGAAGAAATTGAATCAACCCTGAGCGCCGACTGGCAATTTTTCCGGGCGGCATACGGAATCAGCGCAACAGGAAACTGGCAGGGGCAGACGATTTTGCAGCGCGCTCTGGACGACTCCACGCTGGCGGCACGCTTTGACCTGCCCGCAGCCGGCGCCGCCGTCAAACTGGCCGAGTGCCATGCCAAGCTTTTGGCCGTCAGAAACATCCGTCCGCGCCCCAATTGCGACGACAAAATCATCACCGCCTGGAACGGGCTGACGCTTTCGGCTTTTGCCCGCGCCGCCCGCGCGTTTCCCGCTTCCAAAACGGAGAATTCGCCAGCGGGCGCAGCGCCTGATTCTAGTTTCTCAGACCTTTCAGGGCTGCACTATTTAAATCTTGCTGTGCGCAGCGCAGATTTTCTTTTGACCGCGCTCCGCCCGGCGGGAAAACTGCTCCGCGCCTGGCGCAACGGCAAATCTTCGGGAGATGCCGCGCTGGAAGATTACGCCGCGCTGGTGCTTGGCCTACTCGACCTGTACGAAACTGATTTCAACAATCGCTGGTTTTGCGCCGCGCGCGAGCTGGCCGACGAGATGATTGCTGGCTATTCTGACCCCGCTGGCGGATTTTTCGATACCCTTGCCGATGGCGAAACCTTGCTCTTGCGTCCCAAAGACCTGCAAGACAACGCTACGCCCAGCGGCAACGCGTTAGCCGCTGAAGCCTTGTTGCGCCTGGCAGCGCTCACCGACTGCGCCGATTATCGCGCCCGCGCTGAAGACGCCTTTCGCCTGATTGCCGAAAACGCTGTGCGTTACCCAACCGCCTACGCTCGCTGGCTTAGCGCAGTAGATTTTGGCCTGGCGCAGGTAAAGCAAATCGCCATTCTCGGCGCGTTGGAGGCGGATGAAACCCTAAAAATGCTGGCAGTAGCGCAAGATGGGTATCACCCCAACCGGGTCGTCGCCTTTTCCACATTGCCGCTAACGCCTGGCGCACCGGCGTTACTGGAGAATCGTCCGCTGGTTGGGGGAAACCCGAGCGCTTATGTCTGCGAGGGGTTTACCTGCAAGACGCCGGTAACTTCAGCAGACGCGTTGAAGGCGCTGCTAAAAAGTACGTCAGTTGGGTAAAGCGTTGGCCGCCTGCTTTGTTCGGTTATAATTCATTTTCATACGCTCGTGGTTGAGTGCATGGAGATGGACGTTGGCGCGGCAAAGCCGGAACAAAACGAAAGCAGACGCCGTCTCATTGAGGTTCACGCCCGAAGTAAACGGGCATTCAGAGAAAGGATATTTCCATGAAAATAAATTTCAGAAAGATGATGTACGTTCTAGGAGCACTGGCGATTCTGGCCTCCAGCCTGGGGATTACTCCGGCATTGGCACAGACGCAGCCAGTGGCCGAAACGCCTCTGTTTTCGGCGCTGACTTGGAATCCCCCTGTCGCCCAATCCAATGAGATTGACCTTGACGGCGCGAAAACCACACTCGCGGGAACAGTAACCGTTGCCACAGAACCCTTCAACATTGACGATGACGCCAATGGAATTTCGGCGTATTATGCCAGCCCCAACCTTGAAAAACTGGGCTGGAAGCAGGTCGGCATTACACATTATGACGATGGCGTCGCCACACTCTACTTCAACGAAGGCGGCGCGTTCCTCAGTGTAGAATTTCGTGTGTGCGGAGAAACATCGTCCATCGTTTGTCTAAAAGTCTGGCAAAGCGGCCCAACCAGCCTGAAACCGGCGATTGCGCCGATTGTGATTGACACCAACACGCCTGCGCCAGATACCACCGGCACGCTCGGCAAACAAACTCCGGTCAACGGCACAAGCAATCTGGCTACGTCGGGAATCGTCATCTCGTGGTCAGCATACACTGGAACCAGCCTGAATCGTTATCGCTATTGTTACGACACTAGCAACGATAACGCCTGCGATGTTTCTGCAGGCGCGGCTGGCTGGACAAGCGTGTGGACTGGCACCAGCGCAACCATGCCGACTCTTTCGGCCAATAAAACCTATTACTGGCAGGTACAAGCGGTTCTCAATGATGATACCAAAGTAGACGCCGATAGTGGAACCTACTGGGCTTTCTCTACGCTCACCTTCGCTACATTTGGAAAGACCAGTCCGGCCAATAATGCCACCAACCAAACTCCTACCGTAACGCTCTCATGGCAGTCCAGTCCCAGTGCAACCGGCGGGTACCGCTATTGTATTTATGAGTCAACCAGTAGTTGTGCGGTATGGATTTACAGCGCCACAACAAGTGTAAATGTGTCTCTGCTCATAGGGAAAACCTATATATGGCAGGTGAGAGGGTACGATAGCGCACAGGGCACTGGCAACAGCATAGATGCCGATTCAGGAACTTGGTGGACATTTTCCACAGCCAGTGTGACAGATTTCACCAAATTATCTCCAGCGAATAATGTATTAAACCTGTCATGGGTTACCACGTTGAGTTGGCAGGCAAACGCCAGCGCTACAGGTGGATATAAATATTGCATTTCCGAAGATGGAATCCCATGTACAACCTGGGTAAGTACTTCAAATACCAGCGCGCAGGTAATCCTCCTCCCAGGAAAAACCTACCAATGGCAAGTGCGCGCTTACAATACCGGCGGCGGCTATAACGAAGCCAATGGAGGCGCTTTTTGGAGGTTTAGTACCGCAATTGTGCCTGGGTTTACGCGAATCTATCTTCCGTTCGTAAGACGATAGAAATTTGATACCCGAAGTAAAAATACTGGCGGCCATCAGGCCGCCAGTATTTTTACTAACTGATGTTACGCGATACACCATAGCACGACATTTATGTCGTGCTGAAATTTGGCTGACGCCAATTTTTAGATACTTGAAGATTATCAAACGGCTCTAAAAATGCACTTCTCCGGTTTCTGTGGCGCAACATCAGCTACTAATTTACTGGAGTATTACATCCGGCGATGGTTGATTTTTTCCCGCCGTGTTCCACCAGATTGCCGCGCCGCATGCGCCAAATGCGGCGGTGATGCCGATGTGAATTGTGGGTTTTGCAAGACTGCGCCAAAAATCAAACCGATTTGACCATTGCAACCCCCTGTTATTTTTCTGCTGCGCGGGCAATCGCTACAAAATCGACGGGTTTCAGGCTGGCGCCGCCTACCAGTGCGCCGTCAATGTCTGGCTGGGTAAAAAATTCCGCCGCGTTGGCGGCAGTCACTGACCCGCCGTATAAAATGCGGATTGTGTCGGCAGTTTCAGCGCCAAACAATTCCACCAGCGCCGGGCGAATAACCTGCGCGTGAACTTGCTGGGCGTTTTCAGCGGAGGAGGCCTTGCCGGTGCCAATCGCCCAAATCGGTTCGTAGGCAATTACCAGCGTAGCGCCAACTTCTTTCAGACCATTGAGCAGTTGCCGGCGCACGACTTCGCCCGTTTGTCCGGCTTCGTATTCGGCCAGGCTTTCGCCAACACAAACAATTGGCATTAGGCCATGTTTTTGAGCGGCGAGCGTCTTTTTGTTGACGGTTTTGTCCGTCTCGCCAAAGTACTGGCGGCGTTCAGAGTGACCGAGAAGGACGTAGCCGCAAAACTCCTTCACCATCAGCGGAGAAATTTCGCCGGTAAAGGCGCCTTTTTCTTCCCAGTGCATGTTTTGTGCGCCCAGGCCGATGTCGGTTCCGCCCAGAAGATTGGCCGCTGCCACCAACGCGAGAAACGGCGGACAAATCACTTTTTCCACTCCGTGGACAGTTTTGAGTTCTTTACCCAGCGTCGCAATCAACTCGCGCGTTTCGGCAACGGTTTTGTTCATTTTCCAGTTTCCAGCAACAACATTCGTTCGAGTCATGCGTTTCAAGTTCCTTTCGTGTCCGTGTGTGAGGAAAAGTGTACCAATTATCCAATTTTCTGGAGCAGTTCCTGTGCCCGGCGCTGAATCCACTGCGGAACAGTCGGTTCAGATAGCCCACCGAGAAATTTGTGTGCATCAGAAAGTTTTCCCTGAACGATGGCAATTTCGGCCTGAAGCAAGTCGGCGTAAGCAGGAGTAGAAGCAACACTGCGAAGTTTGTCGGTCAGCGCTTGCGCTTTAGAAACATCGCCGTATAAAAGGGCATAGTGCGTCTCGGCCAGCAATCCAGCCACCGCATCAAAATCATTAAGCGTTTTGAACGAAATCACATCGGGGGCAATCTTTTGCTCAAAACCGCGATAGGCCGCCTCGTGCAGGTGGTCTACTGCGTCTGCTATGCGGATAATACGCTCATTTTTGGAAACCTGGACATACATCAACAGCGCGCCCAGCCAGTTATCATTTTTCTCCAACGCCAGGCCGATTGCAATCAACAAGGCGGGCTGGTCTTTTGCCAGTTCGGCGGCGCGGGCAAATTCGGCGTAGGCTTGTTTTTCCTGTCCATCCTGCAAGAGAGCATGCCCAAAAAACAGATGGGTTTTGGGGTCTTCGGGGTGAGACTGAGCCAACGCTTGAGCATCGGCCAGACTCATCGGCACAATTTCAATGCTGACGATTGGCTGAGGTTGATCGGGCGGTGTTTGCCGATTTTGCGGGTTGGTCGGGGGGGGGAGCGGGAGCGCAGCTTCGACGGTGGCGGCCACCTGCGTGCTGATGACGTCAGCATCGGGCAGAGCCAGGGTTGCCTGAGCGACGGGAGGTTGCGCTGTTTCAGACGATTGACCAGATGGTTTTTTGTTGCGGCTGACAGCAAAAACCAGCAAACAGCACAGGCATAATGCGATCGGTAAGACAAACCACCACCAGCGCAGTGATTTTTTTGCGGCGGCAGGGGCGCTTTCGGGCGCAGAAATGGCGGGCGAAACGGCGGAGCTCGTCAGCGCGGCAGATGCGGCGGGAGATACCGGAAGCAGAGTCGTCGCCTCCGGCGCGGAAACGGGCGGCAGGGCCGACTGAGTTGCGGCGCTTCCGCTCCAGGCTTGCTTAAAATCTTCGACAAAGGCGGGAACATCAGCGTAGCGATCTTCCCTTTCCTTCGATAAAGATTTCAGAAGAACACGCTCCACATCCGCCGAAAGGTTGGGGTTGATGCTGGTAGGTAGGGGAAGCGGGGTGTAGATGTGGTCATGGATGACGGAAAAAGGCGTATCCGCGCTGAAGGGGACGCGCCCGGTGGTCATTTCGTAGAGCATGACGCCGAAAGAGTAGATGTCGGTGCCTTCGTCAAGGTCTTTTTTGCCGAGCGCCTGTTCGGGCGAGATGTATTGCGGTGTACCGAGCACCATATCGCTGGTAAGAGTCGACTCGCCTGCCTGCGCGATGCGCGCCAGGCCGAAATCGGCCAGGTAGATGTTACCGTCGCTGGCGAGGATGACGTTGCTGGGTTTGATGTCGCGGTGCAGAATGCCCTGTTTGTGCGCATAGGCCAACCCTGCGCCAACCTGATCAATGATACGCTCCAACTCATCGGGGGTTAGCCTGCCGCGTTGCAAACGCGCCTTGAGGGTTTCGCCGTCAATGTATTTCATCACCAAATAAGGCTGGCCCTCGTGTTCGGCGTAGTCATAAATGGGGACGATGTTGGGGTGTTCGAGACGCGCTACCAGGCGGGCTTCACGCTGAAAACGCGCCAAAAAACTGGGGTCTTCCAGAAAGGCCTGATGCAAAACTTTGATGGCAACGTAACGGTCAAGCGAGGCATGGTAGGCTTTATAAACCGTTGCCATACCTCCTTGCCCAAGTTGTTCCAAAATTCTGTAAGGGCCAACACTTGCGCCTGTAGTAAACGTCATGGGGTTTTTCTCCGAAAATTAATTGTGCAAATTATAGCCCACTTGGACAAATTTCTCTTCCCGGAGTGTAATGGCTTTGTAAAATAAACTCTTATGCTTTGCTAATGGAAATCATCACAAACCTGCCTGATAAAATTGGTCCTACTCAAGTATCGTTAAAGAAAAAAGGAGATTTTCACATGTTGGAATTGACCCATTACATCCCGATTTTAACGACTCTGCTTGCAATTACCTTCTCAGTGACGCTCTACCGTCACTGGCGCAGTAAACCATCGGCGCTGTATTTGCTATGGTGGCTGATTGGCGTGGTGATGTACGGAATCGGTACCCTGACCGAAAGCCTGAACACGCTGATTGGCTGGAATCCGGTAATTCTCAAGGTATGGTACATTGCTGGAGCGTTGCTGGGGGCGGCTCCGCTGGCGCAAGGAACGGTGTACCTGATTTTGAAAAAGCAAACCGCCGACAGACTGGCGCTGGGAGTGACGATTTTTACCGCCATCGCGTCAATTTTTATCATCCTGACGCCGATAGATACGATGCTGGTTGCGGATGGACGCTTGCTAACCGGCAAGGTTTTTGTCTGGTCGTGGGTTCGGCTGTTTTCGCCGTTTCTTAACCTGTATGCGCTGGCATTTCTGGTGGGTGGAGCGGGATGGTCGGCCTGGGAATATTTCAAGCGGAACGGGTACGGCTCACGCGTGCTGGGCAATGTGTTGATTGCAACCGGGGCCTTACTGCCTGGGATTGGCGGTTCGTTTACGCGTTTTGGCTTTATCGAAGCCTTGTACGTGACCGAGATTTTGGGGCTGGCGCTCATTTGGTGGGGTTATGTTGTGATGACGAAAAAGAAAACAGAATCAATTTACGCGGCGCAACGCGCGGTGCAGTAAAAGAAATATCCCGAGGGTTGGCTTTCAACCTTCGGGATACTTCTTTTACTGATGTTACGCGATACACCGTAGCACGACATTTATGTCGTGCTGAAATTTGGCTGACGCCAATTTTCAGACACTTGAAGCCTATCAAACGGCTCTAAAAATGCACTTCTCCGGTTTTTGTGGCGCAACCGCGACATAAATGTCGCGCCACAGGGTTCCTGCTACGTAACATCAGCTCTTTAATCCGTTTGTAACTGCCCCGTTTCGCGGGGCTGAAGCCGCCTGCTCAGTACGTGGAAGCCCTGCGGGCTGGCGCAACGAGTCCGCTTTAGCGAACTTTCATGAATTGAGGCAGGACTTTAGTCCAACAAAACACTGCGGCTGAGCAGAGTTACATTCGTTTAGCGACAAATCAGCAGCGGCAGGGCGGCCTGACGCAGCATAACGTTCACCAAACTTTCGCTGACCAGTTCCTTCCAGGCCGAGCCGCCGTACCCGCCCATCAGCAACAAATCACAGCCGCGCTCCTGCGCCACCGGCGGCAAATCGCGCTCGGCAGATTTTCCAACCACAAATTCGGCCTGCAGTTCGTGCAGTTCCAGGTAGTTACGCACATAGTCCTGCAGCGGGCCGGGCGCCTCCGATGCGGTGAAAACCGTCAGCCGGGTATGCCACTGTTCAGCCAGGTAGGTGGCAATAAACAGCGCTTCCTTCGATTTGGGGCTGCCATCGTAGGCCAGCAGAGCGGCTTGCATCTCACTGCTCGCGCCGGGCAGCGCCAAAATAGGACGCGGCACGCGCGAAATGATGGCGCGCATCGGCGAAGCCAGCCCGCCCATCCCGCCGGAGGGCGGGTAAATCACCTTGAGCGCCACCAAATCGACCACCAGCGAGCGCTCGACAATTTTGCGGGCCGGGTCGCCCACCTCAATCGCCAGCGTTCCCGTCACTCCGGCGGCCTGGCAGATTTGAGCAAACCGCGCCTGAGTCGCCAGCGCCTCGGGCTGAGCGGCCTTTTCGGCTGAATCGACAACGTGCAGGCCGTGGACTTTGGCCGATTCGCGCCGGGCGAGAATCAGCGCCTGGTCGAGCGCTTGCCAGCCGTCGGCCCCGCCACTGACCGGGACGAGGATATCCTCGAAAAGGTGGTCGGTGTAGCGGTCGAGCAGGCGCGCCTGCCGCCAGGTGCCCGGCGCAGAATCGACCGCCTTTTCCGGCGAGAGTGTCGCCGCGGCGGATTCGGGGCGAATTTCCCAGCCGAGTTCTTTTTCCAGCGCGGCGCGGTGTTCGGAAACCCACAAGTACAAGTCGGTGACGGTGCGCCCGGGGAACCAGCGCAAAAATCCGCCTTCGCGCAGCGGTTCGACGATGGTCAGGTAAACGCTGTCGTACCAGTGGGCGACAGCCTCGGGGAAATCCACGTCGCGCTGAAAATCGAGGCCCATAAAATAGCGGTGAACCTGAATGTGTTCGCGCAGCCGGGCATATTGGCCGGGCGCGGTGACGCTCAAGTCGAGGCCAGGGCGCAGTTCCTGCAGGTCAGTTTCGGCCAGAAAATCGGCGTATTCGGCCTGGATAATCAAATCGTCGGGCTGCATGTCGGCGGTCAGCGGAACACTGGTCTGGACTTCGATGACGTGGGCTTCGATGATTTTCCAGCCTTCCTGGCGGGCGATGGAAACGCGGTGATTGCCGTCCAGCACGAAGTAGACTTCGCCCACTTTGTAAACGTCAATCGGCGGCCAACCGGGGTTGGCCGGGTCGGTCAGCGAGGCTTTGACGTTGACCCAGCGTTCCTGGTCGTTGGGGTTGCGCGGCAAAAACGTGCGGGTGAAATCGGTGTAGCGGCCAACGCTGCCGACAATCGCATCGAGCGGGATGGATTGAATGCCGCGTTCTGCGCGCGCCTGCAGATGCAGTTTTTGGGCAACTTCGTCATAAGAAAGCAAGGCGCTGGAGCGCCCGGTGACGCGCGCCAATAATTCCTCCAGCGCGGCGCGTTGACGGGCGGCGCGGAAATCGTTGAGGGCTTCGTGTTTGCCAAAGGCTTCGTCAGACATAGGAGTCACAGCGCCGGATTATACCCGCTCTTTTAGAGCGTGCCTTTGTAAATGCCGCCGTCCACCGTCAGCATGACGCCGGTGATGTAGCTGGCGGCGGGCGAGACGAGAAAAACTGCCGGGGCGGCAAATTCTTCGGGGCGCGCCATGCGTCCCAGCGGGCATTCGCGCATCTGTTTGGCGATTTCTTCCGCCGGGGTCGTGCCATTTTGCCGGGCGCGGAAACCCATCAGCTCGGTCACGCGCTCGGTTTCGGTCCAGCCGGGCAAAATGGAGTTGAAGCGGATGCCTTCCGCGCCGAGTTCGAGCGCCAGGGTTTTGGTCAGGCCCACCGTGGCGGCGCGGATGGCGTTGGAAAGCACCAGGTTGGGGATGGGCTGTTTGACGGCGTAGGAGGTAATCGTCAGCACGGCGGCGGCGGACGATTGGCGCAAAAATGGCAGGGCGGCGCGAATCAGGCGGACGTGGCTCATCAGCGAGGCATCAATGCCGCGCTGCCAGGCCTCGTCGTCGAAGGATTCAAACGCTCCGGCAGGCGGGCCGCCCGCGTTGGTGATGAGAATGTCGAGGCCGCCCAGGGCTTGCGCGGCGGCGGAAACGATTTGCTGCGCCACGCCGGGGGCGGTGATATCGCCCGGCAGCGCCACCCCGCCGAGGGCGTCTGCCGCCGCTCGCAGTTTTTGCTCGCCGCGACTGTTGAGCGCCACCCGCGCGCCCTCCGCCGCCAGGGCTTGCGCCGCGGCGAAACCCAATCCGCGCGAGGCGCCGGTAATCAGGGCGCGTTTTCCGTTGAGATGTAAGTCCATGAAAACCTCCGATCCATAAGTTTGCAAAGACAATGCGACAGAAATATCGCCTTACAGCGCGGCGAGGCGCAGACGCGCCAGGCCCTCGCGCAAGGTGGCGTGCGAACAGCCAAACACCAGCCGCACAAAATTTTGATAGCTGGGGCCAAAATCGGCGCCAGCGCTCAGGGCGACTTTGGCGTTGTGCAAGAAAAATTTTTGCGGCGAATCGCTGATTTTCCCGCTTTCCACCAGCGCCGAACAATCCAGCCAGGTCATGTACGTTGCTTCGGGGGCGGTCAGGCGGATGCCAGGCAGGTCGGCCTCGCGCAAAATTTGGCGGCTTTGCGTGAAGTAGGCGCGCAGGCCGTCCAGCCAATCGTCACAGACGCCGCTGTAGGCGGTTTGCGCCGCCACCAGCGACAGGCTGCTGACGTGATGAACCAGCCGCTCGCTGGCCTGTTTGAATTTTTCACGCAAGGTGGGGTTGGGGATGAGGGCAAAGCCGCAAAACAGGCCGGGGACGTTGTAAGTTTTGCTGGGCGCAATCAGCGTGATGGTTTGGGCTTCGATTTCGGGCGAGAGCGCGGCGATGGGCGTGTGGCGCGTTTGGCCGAGAGTCAGCTCGCTGTGAATTTCGTCCGAGACGATCAGCACGTCTTTTTCCAGGCAAATTTCGGCCATGCGGCGTAATTCGTCGGCGGTGAAGGCGCGGCCCACCGGGTTGTGCGGGTTGCACAACAGAAACATGCGGGTTTTGGCGTTTTGGCCGTGAAAAGCGGCGCGGAAAGTGTCAAAACCAACTTCATAGCACAATTCTGCGCCGCTGAAAGTTGGCTGTAAATGCGCCTGCTGCTCGACCAGCCCCAGATTTTTGGAAACGCCGAAGAAGGGCGGGTAAACCGGCGGCTGAATGAGAAAGCCATCACCGGGGGCGCAAAAGGCCCAGGCGGCGGCGTTGAAGGCGGCGATGATGCCGGGGGTGGCGACGACCGCCTCCGGGGAGATTTTCCAGCCGTAGAGCGTCTCCATGCGCGCGGCGACGGTTTCGCGTAGTCGGCGGGAAGGAAACTCGTAGCCGAGCACGCCATGCTCCAGCGCGGCGCGCAGCGCGTCTAGAATGGGAGCCGGGGCCGGGAAGTCGGTATCCGCCACCCAGAGTGGCAGCACGTCCTCCGGGTAGAGCGTCCACTTGATGCTGTTGGTTGGTCGGCGGTCGGGGGTGAGAGTCGGGTCGAAGGGCATGGGGTCTCCTTGAATGGCCGAATTATAAAACGAAAGGGCGGTCCGTTGCCAACAGGCCGCCCAACCCAAAGGAGAATCATAACTTCAGACTCTGCCAAATAGGAAAAAAACTATGATGCATCTGACCGCCTGGGGCTTTTACGCCCTGCACCAGATTGCGCTGTGGAGCCCGATTTATTACGCCCAAACCCGCGTGCAGAAATATGCCGCCGGCCTGCAGCACAATCGGTCTTGTGCGCCGAAATTGTGTGGGAAACCGCATTGATGTCTCAACTTCAGATTTTAAATTTGAAGCATTGACATTCAGACAATCCAACTATATAATGAGAATAATTATTTACTAAAGATGAAAAAATAATTATCAGGAATTCACCTTGTCAAAACCAAGTTTTCAGGGCAGTAACATCAATCTGGTGAAATTGCACAACCTGCAAGTTGTGTTGCTCAGCCTTTTGCATGAGACGAATTTATCACGTGTCCAGTTGGCTAAAAAGACCAATCTTTCCAATACAACCATTACCAACTTAATTGCTGAGTTGATCGGCGCTGGCGTCGTTTCTGAGGTCGAGGAAACAGCCTCGGAACCAGGCGAACTGCGTCCGGTTGGCCGTCCTCGCACCAGTATCCAGATTGAGCCGAATTCCCGCCTGGTTGTGGGTGTTCATATTGGCGTTGGCCTGTTCCGGGTTTGCGTCGCGAATATTTCCAATGAAATGCTCCAGAGCCAGGTGATGCATTTTGATGTTGCCATACCGGCAGAACAGGTACTGGCGCAAATCGTCAAAACTGTCGAAACGGTCATTCTTGCCTGTGGGGTGGAGCGCAGTCGGATTTTGGGAATTGGAGTTGGCGCGTCTGGTCTGGTTGATTTTCAAACCGGCGTCAATTTACTGGCTCCCAACCTGAACTGGCATGATGTTCCCTTGCGTGATTATTTACTCCAGGCGCTCAATTTGCCGGTTGTCGTAGATAATAACGTGCGCACGATGGCGCTTGGAGAAACCTATTTTGGAGCTGGGCGCGGCGTTGATTCGCTGGCTTTTGTGTACGGGCGGACTGGCGTGGGTGCCGGTTTGATTTTTAAGGGGCAGGTTTTTCGTGGCAGCACCAAAGGCGCTGGCGAAATTGGACATACGACCATTTTGCTGCGGGGAGGCGAACTGTGCCGCTGCGGCAATCGCGGCTGCCTTGAAACCTTGATTTCAGAAGATGCTATTTTGCGCCAGGCCGACCAGATTTCCAGGCTTTACCCGCAAGGCATTTTGGCCCAAACCATTTCGGACGAAAATGATATTTCGCCGATTGAACGTGTCTTTCGCGCTGGCCGCGCAGGCGATGAGACTGTTCGCGCCATGCTGGCAGACCGCGCCTTTTATTTGGGTGTGGCGCTGACGAGTGTGGTCAATCTCTTCAACCCCGAACTGATCCTTTTGGGCGGTATTTTTTCGCGCGGACAGGATTTTTTCCTGCAGCCGGTTATTCAAACTGTCAGTCAGATGTCCTTTGGCGGCATGGGTAAACGCGTCCGCATTGAATCGACCAGCTTTGGTTGGAAGGCCGGGGTTTTGGGCGCATCCGCCCTGGCGCTGATGAATTTCTTCTACCAACCGGAACAAGCCAATCCTTAATCGAGGCAAACATGGAACCCTTGCGTATTGCATTTCTACCCCTTATTCGCACCACCTTTGATGTTCCGCTGGCTGAAAAGATGATTTCCGAAGCGCGTCAGGCTCTTGTGGCCGCCGGGTTTCAGTTGGTCGGCCCTGCCCAGAGCGTGACCGATTTAGCCGCCGCTCAAGCCGCTGCTGCCGAACTCAGTTCCATCTCTTTTGACCTGCTGCTTGTCTTTCAGGCCACTTTCGCAGACAGTACGATGACGGTGGCCCTGACCGAAAAAATGGATGCCCCGGTTTTCCTGTGGGCTGTCCCTGAACCTTGGACGGGCGAGCGCCTGCGTCTGAATTCGCTCTGTGGCATCAATCTGGCCGGTCACGCGCTCACCCTCCGCCAGCGCAAATACGATTACGCCTACGCCGCGCCCACAGACCCCTCTGTCATCCAACAAATCCATACCCTGGCTGTGGCAGGCCGCCTGCGCCGCCGCTTGAAAACTGTGCGTCTGGGCGTGGTCGGTGAACATCCGGTTGGGATGGATTCCTGTCATCTTGATGAAACAAAATTGGATGAAATCTTTGGAATTAAAGTATTGCGGTTTGAACTGGCTGAAGTTTTTTCCCGCGCCCGCGCCATTTCTGCGGCGACGATCACCGAAACTCGTACTCAGCTTGACCTCCGTTTGGACAACCTCGCCACACTCGAGCAGGCTCCGTTAAACGGCACCCTGGGCGTTTACAGCGCTCTGAAGGAAATCGCTGCTGAAAACAAGCTGGATGGCCTGGCGGTGCGCTGTTGGCCGGAGTTTTTCACCGAAATGGGCTGCGCTGCCTGCGGAGCGATGTCCATGCTCAGCGACGGTTTTGGCGATGCCACGCCGCTGCCATGCAGTTGCGAAGCCGACATCAACGGAACCGTGATTCAGCTTATTTTGCAGTTGCTCTCCGAATCTCCGGCTTTTGGCACCGACATGGTCAGCGTGGATGTGGACAAAGACCGGGTGGCGCTCTGGCACTGCGGCCTGGCTCCGCTTTCGATGGCTGACCCAGCCATTCAGCCGCGCGGCACAATTCATTCCAACCGGCGCTTGCCGCTTTTGATGGATTTTCCGCTCAAGCCCGGCGCAGTAACCGTTGCCCGTCTCAGCCAGGCGACCGGCAATTTACGCCTGGTTGTGGGAAGCGGGGAAATGCTGGCAGAACCCAAACCCTTTAGCGGCACAGCCGGTATTCTAAAACTCGATTGCGGCGCGCAGAAATTTCTTCGTCTTTTGATGCGCGAGGGCCTTGAACATCACATTTCACTCACCTATGGGGATTATTTATCTGAACTGCTGGCCTTTGCCAGCCTGATTAGCTTGCCAGTTTTGAACATGGCAGAGGAGGCGCATTCCTAAAATCACATCTACTTGTAAGTTACGCTCATATCTATTCTATTCAAACAAATCGCTAGGAGAAGATGATGAAAAAAGTTTTTGCTTTATTTCTGTTAGTTGCTGTCTTGCTTTCGGCCTGCGCCCCCGCGGCCACCCCAGCCCCTCTCGCCACTGAAGTTCCGGCCCCCACCACTGTGCCAGCTACCGCTGTTCCCACTGAGGTTCCCCCGACAATGGTACCGGTTGAACTGCGCTTCACCTACTATGCAGATGGCGTCGAAGCCGATGTGATGCAACCGCTGCTCGACAAATTCATGGCCGAAAATCCTGGCATCACCGTGGTTTTGGATGTCGTTCCCTACAAAACCATTGATGAACAGCTTCCTGTCCAGTTGGAAAGCGGCGCCGGCCCCGACCTGGCCCGCATCACCAACTTCGGCGCGTACAAGACCAAACTGCTTGACCTGCGTCCCATACTCGCCGATTCAGCCTATTACGAAGCCAACTTTCCAGCCCCAATTTTGGAAGCTCTGAACTATGGCGGGTTCCCTGATACCCTGACAGTCACCGGCCCCTATGTCAACAAAACCCTGTTTGACCAGGCGAGTATCGCTCTGCCCGGCGAAGGCGCGACCTGGCAGGAATGGACAGAAGCAACCGACAAAGTTGCCAAGGCGACCGGCGTGCAGTATGCCATCGCCATTGACCGCACCGGTCATCGCTTTGCTGGCCCGGCCATGAGCATGGGCGCCACTCTGATTAATGCCGAGAACGGTTTCACCGTTGACACCCCCGGCTTCCGCGCTTTTGCCGAAATCGTCAAAGGCTGGCACGATCAGGGACTGACCCCCAAGGAAGTCTGGCTTGGCGCTGAACCGGTCAATAGCTGTATCGCGGCTTTCAAATCGGGCCAGCTGGTCATGTGCATGTCTGGCTCCTGGCAGATTAACGGTGTCGCCAAAGATGTTGGCGATGCGTTCGACTGGGTTGTCGTTCCCAACCCCAGCGGCGAAGGTGGCTCCACCGGTATCGCCGGCGGCTCAGCGGTTGTGGCTTTTGCCAGTTCCAAGCATCCTGCGGAAGTTGCCAAGCTGATGGAATTCCTCATCAAAGCGGAAAACTACAGCGCCTTCTCGGCAGGCACCCTGGCGCTCCCGGCGCATAAAGAAGTCGCCGCTCAGGGCGTTGAATTTAAGACCGACAACCCCCTGGTTCTGGCGGCCCTCGCGGCGTATACCAAGGAAGTTTCCAAGCTGACCGATCAGGCTGTTTCATTGAATGTACACCCGTATGCCTTTGCGTACTATCGCAACAGCGCCAACCGCATTGCCCAATACTTGACGGGCGAATTAACACTTGACGAAATGCTCGTCAATCTCCAGCAGGATATTGACAAGGCGATTGCTGAAGCCCAAAAGTAACCGCTCTCTCTAGTGCCGGAACTTTATAAAGATGTAGGGTAAAAACGGTGCAATTCAGCCGTTTTTACCCTACAAAATCGGAAAGTTCCGGTACTAGTGCCGGAACTTTATAAAGATGTAGGGTAAAAACGGTGCAATTCAGCCGTTTTTACCCTACAAAATCGGAAAGTTCCGGTACTAGTTTTGACGGGGCGCAGTTCCATGTGTTCTGCGCCCCGTCAGATTGGATGTGATGAATGTTCTTGCTCACCAAAACCAAACAAGTTAGCAACCTGTTCAGCCGGGCGTTTAGCCCGCTCTATGAGTTTTTTGTTGCCATCCTGGACATGCTTTTTGGCATCATCCAGCGGCTGGTTGGGGTGCGCGGAATGCCTTATGTTTTTGTGCTGCCCAATCTGTTGATTTTTGGCATTTTTATTCTTTTCCCCATGTTATTGAACTTTCTTTATGCCTTCACCGGCGGGTCTTCTTTCCTGCCATTGGAGCGTCCCTGGGTCGGGCCAGCCAACTTTGAGCGTTTACTGCTCTGCGAGAATTATCTCGAACCCCGCACTTGCAGCGAAGATTTATTCTGGCGTGCCATCTATAACACCATCGGCTATGTCTTTTTTCAGGTGGCGCTGATGGTGCTGTTTTCGTTGCTGACAGCGCTCATCTTAAATCGCAATCTCAAGGCGCGCGGCTTTTTCCGGGGCGTTTTCTTTTACCCGGTCTTGCTCTCCCCAATTGTGGTGGCACTGATTTGGAAGTGGATTTTGCAAGAAAACGGTCTGATCAACGGGATTCTGACCAGCCTGGGCCGCGACAAAATCCCCTTTTTGGTAAACGCTCAATGGGCGCAAATTCTCATTATCCTGATCAGCGTCTGGGCTTTTATGGGATTTTATACGCTGATTTTGTTGGCCGGGCTTCAATCCATCCCGGCGGACTTGTATGAAGCAGCTGCGTTGGATGGGGCCAACGCCTGGCAGTCTTTTTCCAGAATTACCATGCCGTTGCTGATGCCGACGATGGTCGTGGTGTTGGTACTCTCGCTCATTCGCGCCGTGCAAGTCTTCGATATTGTCTTTGCTTTCACGGGCGGCGGGCCGGGTACAGCCACGCTCTACCTGGTACAGTATATTTACAACTATGGTTTCTCCAGCCCCAACAAGCAATTTGGGCTGGCGGCGGCGGCTTCCCTGTTAATGGCGGGGGTTCTGATTGTGCTGACAGTGATTCAAATGCTGGCTCAGCGCGAGGAGAATTAAGATGAATTCGACCCTGAGTTACCTTACGCGCAAAAAAGGCGGCAAAAAGCTTGGTCTTACCGATGTGCTCTCTTATGTGTATTTGATTTCAGGCGTTGTCATCATGTTTGGCCCTATCCTCTGGTTAATCCTCTCTTCCTTTAAAACTTCGGGTGAAATCGTCAAATTCCCGCCGCGTTTTCTGCCCTATCGCCAGCAAACCGCCGTTGTAGAAGGTTATCCCGAACCGCTTCCGCTTTACTCGGTCACGCTCGCGGACGGCACAACCCAAACCCTGGCCCAGGTACGCCGTGTGGGGCTGGAAGCGCAGCTGGTTGACCCGGTTAACCCTGGCAATCTGATTAAAGTCAACATCAATCAGCGCCAGCCGCTTGAAAGCGTCTATTTTGGGCTGGAAAACTATAAAGAAGGCATCGAAAGTTTCAATTTTGGCCTCTATCTCTGGAATAGTATCGTTGTAACCGTGACGGCAACTTTGCTGACCCTGTTGGTCAACAGCATGGCAGCTTTTGCCCTGAGCAAATACAAATTTCGCGGGCGTCAGACCATTTTCATGGTCATGATTAGCACGCTGATGGTGCCGCTTTCAGTGGTGCTGGTGCCGGTTTTCCTGGTCATCACCAATGTGGGCTGGAATAACAACCTGCTGGGCATCATCGTCCCGGCGGCGGCCACCCCCACCGGCGTCTTCCTGCTGCGTCAGTACATGCTCACCATCCCGGATGAACTCATCGACGCGGCGCGGATTGACGGGGCAAGCGAATGGCGCATCTATTCGCAGATTATTCTGCCGCTGGCGAAACCCGCACTGGCAGTCCTGACCATTTTCTCGGTCATGTGGCGCTGGAACGATTTTCTCTGGCCGCTGATTGTCCTCAGCCGCAGTGAATATTTCACCCTGCAAGTGGGTCTGGCCTCCTTCCAGGGCGAACTCAACGTGCAATGGAATTTGATTCTGGCGATGACGGTACTGACTCTGCTACCGATTACCTTCATCTTTGGCCTTTTGCAAGAAAACATCACCACCGGCATTGCCACAACCGGTCTAAAGTAAGACAACTGGAACAGATGATGTTATTCGACCAGGAAGCCAACAAACTCCAATCTGATTTCACCCGCCTGGAATGGCTGAAATTTACCAGCCTCGCGGATAGACTTGCCCGTTTCGAAACCGTCGCCGGGACGTTGGAAGTCAGCGCGCCGGGCGTGGATTTGCTGCGCCTGCGCTTTCAGCGTCTTCCTGTTCCCGATTACGGCATTCTGGCTGACGAAGCTGGTTTGCCAAAAGAAACTATCAGCGTGGCAAGCGCCAAGGATGAGATTCGCGTCAAAAGCGGAGAATTGGAACTGGTTTTCCAGCAGGAACCCCTGCGCCTGGCGGTGTATCGCGCCGGAAAATTGATGCTCGCCTCCGCCACCGACCGCACCATCAGCGGCACGCTGCGCCTTGCGCCTGTGGCGGCCAGCCCCGAACAGTGGCTCATCTCCCTGGCGCTCGCCAGCGACGAAAGCGTCTTTGGCCTGGGCGACAAATTCGGCGCGCTCGATAAGCGCGGGCAGTTAATCGAAAACTGGAACCGCGACGCCACCGGCGTCAATGCCGAAATTTCTTATAAAAATGTACCCTTTGCCTGGAGCCCGAGCGGCTGGGGCGTTTTTGTCCACACTCCAGTGCGGGTGACGCATGGTGTGGGCTATGCGCCCTGGTCGCACCGCAGTTATGTGCTAAAACTGGACGACCCCACGCTCGACCTGTTTCTACTCTTTGCCGATTCTCCGGCGGAGATGCTCCAAAAATATACCGCGCTGACCGGGCGCACGGCGCTGCCGCCGGTCTGGAGTTACGGCGCGTGGTTTTCACGCGCTTATTACAAAACATCTGCCGAAATTATGGAAGTGGCCGAGAAACTGCGTGAGCGGCGCATTCCCTGTGATGTGCTGACGCTGGACGGACGCGCCTGGCACAAATCGGAGACGCGCTTTGATTTCGCCTGGGACACCGAGCGCTACCCCGACCCGGCGGGTTTTGTGCGCACCCTGCGCGGGATGGATTACCGGCTGTGCCTGTGGGAATATTCCTATCTTTCGACGCTCAACCCGCTGTTTGACGAATTGGCGGCGAAAAAGTTTTTCCTGCAAACGCCGGAAGGCGAAACCTACATCCACCGCTGGCTGCCGCCGCCGAATGACCGGCTGATTCCGCACTTGCAGCCTTCGGGCTTGCTGGATTTCACCAACCCCGAAGCCTACGCCTGGTTCCGCGAGATGCACCGTGACTTGTTCGAGATGGGCGTCAGTGTGATGAAAACCGATTATGGCGAAGCCGTGCCAGAAGCGGTGGTTGGGTACAACGGCGATATGGGCAAACGCCTGCACAATATCTATACCCTGCTCTACAACCGCTGCGCGTTTGAAGCCTCGCAGCTGTATGGCGAAAAAGACGGGATTGTTTGGGGCCGTTCCAGTTGGGCAGGCGGACAGCGCTACCCGGTGCAGTGGGGCGGCGACCCGCAGGGCGATTGGGAAGGCCTGGCGGCCAGCATTCGCGGCGGGCTTTCGTGGGGCATGAGCGGCGGCGCGTTTTACGCGCATGACATTGGCGGGTTTTATGGGCCGCAAGAAAGCGGCGGCCTGCTTGGCAGCGGAATGCCCGACCCCGAACTGTACATCCGCTGGGCGCAGGCCGGGATTATGGCTTCGCACACCCGCTTTCACGGCACCAGCCCGCGCGAACCCTGGTTTTTTGGCGAACAGGCGGAAGAAATCGTGCGCAAGTGGCTGAACTGGCGCTATCAGTTGATTCCGTACCTGCAAGGCTGCGCCCTCGAAGCCAGCCAAACCGGGATGCCGGTCATGCGCTCGATGGTCTTGGCCTTTCCCGAAGAGCGCCTGGCCTGGCAGTTTGACCAGCAATACATGCTGGGCCCGTCGCTGTTGGTGATTCCGGTGCTTCAGCCGGGCGGCAGGGTGCGCTTTTACCTGCCAGCCGGGAACTGGTTCGATATTTGGAACCAAACCTGGGTGCAGGGGCCAGGGCTGTTCGAGCGAGAAGTCCCCCTCGATCACATCCCCATTTTCGGGCGCGAAGGAAGCATTCTTCCGCTTGGTCCCGCCGTCCAGCACACGGGAGAACTCAAAGCGGGCCTTCACCTGGAGCAGGTCTGGGCGTTTGGGCTACCGCGAAACGGAATGCAGTTACCGGGTCTGAATTTAAGTATTTCGTCAGATGGAAAATTGGAAAACCTTCCGTCTGATGTGAAAATCCAATTCAAATAAGAGGAGTCAATGATGCAGTTTTTTCTGGATAGCGCCATCACAAGTGAAATTGAATACGCCCTCGATGCGTTCAACGTTGATGGGATTACCACCAACCCGCGGCATGTGCAGGCTTCTGGCAAGCCGTTCCTGACGGTTATCCGCGAGATTGCGAAACTGGTCGAAGGGACGGAGAAGACCGTTTCGGTGGAAGTCAACCCGCATTTTGTGACCTACGCCGAGATGATGCCCGAAGCCGAGAAGTTGGCGGCGATTTCGCCCAATTTTGTGATTAAGTTGCAGTGCATGGAATCAACCTTCAAGGTGATTGAAGCGCTGGCGAAGAAAGATATCCGCGTGAATTGCACGCTGATTTTCTCACCGATGCAGGCTCTGCAAGCCATGCGCTCTGGCGCGTATTTCATTTCACCGTTTATCGGCTGGAAGGAAACCAACGGCGAGGATATCAAGGGATTTATTGACGATATTATGACGATTCGCGCTAACTATGATTTTGACTCTGAAATCATCGTGGCCGCGGTGCGCAATGCCCGCCAGATTGTGGATATGGCCGTGCTGGGCGCGGATATTGTCACCGCCGGGTTATCGGTTTACCAGGAAGGCGTGCAGCACCCGTACACCGTGGATGGAATTCAGCGTTTTACGAAGTTTTGGGATAAGACGCTCTATGACGAAGCCTAGTACCGCGGAAGCGCGCAATGAATGATGTTGTCCTTGCTGGGTTCGTTGCCGCGATAATTTTCTTTGCCGTTCTGACACAGGGAATCAGCGGTTTTGGTATGGCGCTGGTCACGATGGCGATTTTGCCCAGCATTTTGGGCTTGCGTGTGGCCTCCCCGCTGGTTGCGCTGATTGCGATTTGCATCGAAGCGGTCATTCTTTTCCGAAATTGGCGCTCGCTCACCTTTCGGGATATTTGGCTGGCGATTGTGGTTTCGTTCATCAGCATTCCAATTGGCGTGCAGTTTCTAAAGGGGCTGGATAATGTCTGGGGCTTACGCATCCTGGGAACCATCATTGCGCTGTATGCACTGTACGCGCTTTCGGGTTTCCACCTGCCCCAACTGACTCACCCGCTTTGGCAAGCCTTGGCCGGGCTGTTCAGCGGTTTGATGGGGGGCGCTTTTAATACGTCCGGGCCGGCCATGATTATTTATGCCGATACCCAAAAATGGGAACCCGCCCGTTTTCGTGGCAATTTGCAGGGCTATTTCATTATCAGCAGCGTGCAGGTGATTTTTAACCATGCCATTTCTGGCAACTTTACCCCGGTCGTTTTGGGCTGGTTTGGGAAAATAGCCCTGCCAGCCCTGATTGCGGGATTAATCGCGGGAGCCTTGCTGGAAAAGCGCCTGCCAGCACAAGGTTTTCGGAAATTTGTCTTGCTTTTGTTGCTGGTCACCAGTCTGAGGATGGTCTTTGCATGAACGCGGAATTTCTGATCAAGCGCGAAAAAATTTTGAGGCTGCTGGACAAGCACGGCGCAGACGCTCTGCTCTTGCGCCGCGTGAGCAGTTTTGCCTGGGCCACCTGCGGCGCGACCTCCTACGTCAACACCGCCACCACCGAAGGCGCGGCATCGCTCCTCGTCACCCGCGAACGCTGTTATCTGGCGACCAACAACATCGAGGCCCCGCGCCTCGAGCAGGAATCTGGGCTGGCGGAACAGGGCTGGGAGTTGCGCATCTCTCACTGGACAAATCCACTCGCCGAGCTGAATCAACTGACCGCCGGGCTGAACTCAATTGCGGATGTGCCTTTTGGCGGCGCAAAAGATGTCAGCGCAGAAATCTCCCGGCTGCGGGCGAGTCTGACGCCTGCCGAGGGGGAGCGCTTCCGGCAGTTGGGTCAGTTCTGCGCCCAGGCGATGGATTCTGCCGCCCGGTCGGTTCGCCCCGGTATGAGCGAATACGAAATCGCCGCTTTGCTGGGCGGCGAAGCCCAAAAGCGCGGCGTCCAGCCGATTGTCAACTTGATTGCCACCGATGAACGCATCTACCGCTTCCGTCACCCGTTGCCGACGGAGAAAAAGTTGGAAAAGTATGCCCTGCTGGTGTTGAGTGGACGCCGCTGGGGGTTGGTCTGCTCCATTTCGCGTCTCGTCCACTTTGGGCCGCTTCCGGCGGAGGCGCAAAAGCGTATCGTCGCCACCGCGCGCGTCAACGCTGCCTTGATTGCTCACACCCGCCCCGGCTGCTCACTTGACGAAGTTTTCCAACGCGGACAGGCTGAATACACGGCGGCAGGTTTCCCTGACGAGTGGCGCTTCCATCATCAGGGCGGGGCCGTCGGCTATGAACCGCGTGAGTTGTTGGGTCTGCCTGGTTCAGCGGATGTGGTTTCAATCGGTCAAGCCTACGCCTGGAATCCGACCATCGCCGGTGCTAAAATGGAGGACACCATCCTGATTGGCGCGCAATCGAATGAAATTCTCACCACCACCCCCAACTGGCCGGTAATTTCGATTAGAATCGCTGAACAGGATGTCGAAATCAACTGTCCGCTGGCGCTGGAAATTAGGTAGAATGATTTTGAGCAAACCTGTAACCACAAAAGACACCAAGCGGCACGAAGGAAAACCTTAAAAATTTTCCTTCGTGTCTCTTTGGGACCTTCGTGGTCAAGGTTTTGGTTTTGTTCCGTCTGGTTGAAAATTTGGAGGCCCCATGGCATACGGCAGCACCGCAAAAATTCTACGAGTCAATCTCTCCACCGGCGCGCTGGAAGTGGAAACCCTGAGCGAGGACTTTTACCGGCTCTACCCCGGCGGCAAAGCGCTGGCGGGCTACATTTTGCTGAATGAACTGCCCGCGCATACCGAACCTTTCGCGCCTGAAAATGTGCTCGTCATTGCCAACGGCCTGCTGACCGGCGCGCCCGTCTCCACGGCCACGCGCTACGTTGTCTCGGCGCGCTCGCCGCTGACCGGCGGCTACGGCGAATCGGAAGCGGGCGGCTTCTGGGGGCCGGAACTGAAAATGGCCGGGTTCGAGGCCATCGTCGTCAAGGGCCGCGCCCCTCAGCCGGTGTATCTCTGGATTCAGGATGGCGTGACCGAAATCCGCCCGGCGGCGCACCTGTGGGGCCGCACCACCGCCGAAGCGCAGGAAACCATCCGCGCCGAATTGGGTGATGAAAAGATCCGCGTCTTGCAAATTGGAATCGGCGGCGAAAACCTGGTGCGTTACGCTGGTCTGACCAACGACCTGCGCCATTTCAACGGGCGCACGGGCATGGGCGCGGTGATGGGCTCCAAAAACCTGCGCGCAATTGCCGTGCGCGGCAGTCTGCGTTACCAGTCGCTGGCGCACGACCCTGAAACACTGCTGGCGCTGGGACGCAAACTCTCCAAAGCCGTACGTGATAACCCACTCAGCTGGGATTTGCAGGTGCGCGGCACGCCCGGTTTGGTCGAACCGCTCAATACCGCCGGAATTTTGCCCACGCGCAACTTTCGCCAGGGCGCGTTTGAAGGCGTAGACGAACTCAAATGGGAAGCCTACGAAAAGCAGTTGCTCACAGCGCGGCGCAGCTGCTACGCCTGCGCCGTGCGCTGTAAGCGCGAAGTCGCCGTCAACGGCCAGCCCTCGCCCTATGGCGGCCCGGAATATGAAACCTTGGGCGCGTTTGGCCCCAACTGCGGCATCAGCGATTTGCAGGCCATCGCCAAAGCCAATGAACTCTGCAACGCCTACATGCTCGATAGCATTTCCGCCGGGGCGACGATTGCCTTCGCCATGGAATGTTTTGAACACGGCCTGATTGGCCTGGAGGACACCGGCGGCCTCGACCTGCGCTTTGGCAATGCCGAAGCCATGCTCGCCATGCTGGAAAAAATTGCCCGCCGCGAAGGTTTTGGCAACCTGCTGGCTGAAGGCAGTAAACGCGCCGCGGAAAAAATCGGCGGCGAGGCCAAATTCTTTACCATCCAGGTCAAAGGGCAGGAACTCGCCATGCACGAGCCGCGCGGCAAATACAACGTCGGTATGGGCTACGCCATCTCCGAAATCGGCGCCGACCATCTGGTGGTGGCGCACGACCCGGCCTTTGCCAACCCCGAAGCCATTCAGTTCAAGAGCGCCGCCGCGCTCGGGATTACTGTCGCCCAACCTTCCCGGCTGCTGAACGCCGAAAAAATGAAACATTTCTACATTTTGGAAAAATGGGGCAGCATGGAAAAGACGACCGGCTACTGCTTCTTTGGCCCCGCGCCGCGCTCCTTCATCCACCCCGACGATGTACTCCTGTCCATCAATGCGGCTACCGGCTGGAACATGACGATGGACGACTTGCTCCAAATTGGCGAGCGCGGCACCAACCTGGCGCGGATATTTAATCTGCGCCAGGGCTTTTCGCGTCAGGATGACACCCTGCCGGAACGGATTTTTCAGGGGCTGGAAAATGGCCCGTTGCAGGGCCTCGGCCTGCCGCGCGACGACTTTGAACAAGCCCTGACAATTTTATATGCCCTGAAAGGCTGGAACGCTGAAACGGGCGTTCCCACGCGCGAGCGGCTCGAATCGCTTGCGCTGGGCTGGGCCGCTGAAATGCTGCCGGTTGACACCCAAAAATGAAACTCTACGCGGGCGGACACCTCGATTTCTACCTCCCCAACCGTCGCAGCCGGGTGGAAATTGAATTAAAAGCCCCAACCCGGCTCAGCGAAGTGCTGGCCGGGTTGGGGCTTCCACTGGCAGAAGTCCACCTGACGGTCGTCAACGGCCAGATGGTGGATTTGCAGGCGGCAATTGTCTTCGGGCAAGACGAAGTCAAACTATATCCGGCGGTCAACGGAGGCTAGCCAAACTGCTGATTGAAGCCAGCGGCGCAGAAGGCGGCGTTGTTCACGCCGGGTTTGGTGAAAATTGAAACCGCCAAAACCAGTTTTGACACCGCGTTGGATGCGGTGCGGGTTTCGACTCTGCAAATCTGCAAAAGACTGCACGACGTCTAACCCGACGAAGTCGAGTCTGCCGCGTTGCGTGGCCCGACATTTATGTTGCCTTACGGGCTATCGCTGTTGGCGATGTTGCCTGTGGTTTGCTTAAAACAAGCGCCCCGAGAAAATCAGAAAGCCGAAACTCACCAGATGAAATGTCAGAAAAATTGACGCGCCGCGCCAGAACAAACTGTCGCTGTTGAGCAGGCGATTGTTGCGGTAGCGCCGGTTGAGCCAGTCGGTCAGAAATAACAACGCGCCGTGGTACAACCCGTAGACGATGTAATGCGCCGCCAGCCCGTGCCAGACGCCCATCAGCCCCATTGAAAGAAAATAGCCCAAATAGGCGGCAGTGAAACGGTTTTTGAACCATTTTCCCTTGACCGAAGCGAACACAAAGCGATTGTAGACAAAATCGCGGAACCAGAACGACAGGCTGATGTGCCAGCGATTCCAAAAATCGCGCAAATCGCGCGCCGCAAATGGGCGTCGAAAATTTTCGGGGGGATGAATGCCGAAGAAATATGCAAAGCCAACCGCGAAAGCGCTGTATCCGGCAAAATCAAAAAATAGGTAAAACGTGTAGGCGTACATGTACGCGATGGTTTGCCCCAGTTCGGCGCCGGAAACCGCGTCAAGCCAGTATTGTTTAATTAGCGCCGCGAGAATAAATTTGTACAAAAAGCCGGTAAAAATACGCTGAATTCCGCCGTCTATATCGCGTAGCCATTCTGCGCTGGTGCGCTCCCGCCGCCAGTCTTGTCCAAAGCGTTGAAATCGGTCTATTGGGCCGGAGGAAATCGTCGCGAAAAACAGTAAAAACTGGCTGTATTGCGCCAGCGGTAACGCCTGGATGCCTCCGTCCTGAATTCCAAACAAAACATCCAGGCTGCGGAAGGTGATATACGACAGCCCTACGAACACCAGCGTATCGCCGGGAAAAAATTTTCCCGCCAGCAGGGGCAAAAGCGCCACCAGTAAAGCAAAATAAAAAGCCGGACGGCGAACTTTCTGCGCACGCAATTTCAAAAACAGGCGCGCATTGAGCCATTGCAGGGTGGCGTAACCCAACATCAGCCAAAATTTATTTTCCAGCCCGCTGCCGCCTTGCCAGTATTGCACCGCCAGCATTCCCAGCGTGGCAAACACCAGCCAGATGCGCGTAAAGCGCTTCAGCCAGCCCAACAGCGCAGCGGGCAACAGCGCGTAGAGCGAGACGCCAAAGTACAGAAAATCGGCGTAGGGTGTCATGCCAGGCGCTCTGCCAGTTTGCGCCGGTCGGCTTTGCCGTTGGGCGTCATCGGAAAATCGGGCAAGAAAACAAACTTGCGCGGAATCATGTAATCGGGCAGGCGCGCGCCCAACTCGCGCTTCAGCGCCCGGCTGATTTCAAAGGTTGAGCCGCTTTGCGCTTGCTGTAAAATCACAAATGCCGCCAGATATTCAACCTTGTTACTTTTGAGAATGGGCAAAACGACCGCATCGCGTACCCCCGTCAGCGCCTGCAAGTTGGCCTCGATGTCGCCAATTTCAATGCGATAGCCGTGCAATTTGATTTGGAAATCCATGCGCCCATCGAAAAACAAAAAACCATCCTGAAAATGCCCCATATCGCCGGTACGATAGGCGCGCGCGCTGTCAATTTGATAGAAGGAACGGGCCGAGAGTTCGGGCTGATGGAGATAGCCGGCGCTGACGTTTTGTCCGGCAATGACGATTTCGCCGCGCTGTCCCGCCTCAGCCTGAAGGCCGTTAGTGAGAATCAGGATGCGGCTGTTAGGTTTGGGCCGTCCCACTGGCAGGGGCGCGTAGGCTGCCAGAATGTCCGCATCCACCCGTAGGGAAGTTGTCGCCACGGTGGCTTCCGTCGGCCCGTAAGTGTTCCACACCTCCGCGGCGGGAAAACGTTTCAGCAGGCTGGCGGCTACTTCTGGTGTGAGAGTCTCGCCGCAAAACCAGAATTTTCGCGCCGACGGGAGCATTTCCTGGCGGAAGGTTGGTTCTGCCAGGCAGAGTTGCGCAAATGACGGGGTGGAAACCCACACGCTGACGCGAGATTCGGTCAGCGCAGCGAATATTTTTTTGGGTTCAGCGATTAACTCACGCGTCAGGCTGAAGAGCGTGCCGCCGCTGGCCAGGCTGGAGTACAAATCCATTACCGATAAATCAAACGAAAATGGCGCCTGATTGAGAAAAACCTCGCCTGCTGGCAGGAAATTTTGCTCTGCCTGGCTCCAGCCGACGAAACTTTCCAGGTTCTGGCGGGTGATGACGACGCCTTTGGGCGCGCCGGTGCTGCCGGAGGTGAAAATGATGTACCAGGGCGCGTCTGGCGTGAGCGGCGCGGGTTGAAAATCTGCTGTCTGGTCGAGAAATTCATCACTCCAGGCGCGGACAGTTGCGGGTGTGAGCAATAGCGGCGCGCCGCTGGCCGTGAGAATCGTCTCAACGCGCCCGGCGGGCAGGGAAATATCCAGTGGAATGTATGGGCGTCCGGCCTTGACGCACCCCAGAAAAGCGACCAGCATTTCTGATTCTTTGTGGCCGAGCACGGCGACGGGTTCGGCGCTGGGCGTGAGCTTGTGGCGCAAGGCCAGCGCCAGCGCGTTGGAACGCTGGAAGAGTTCAGCGTAAGTCAACGTTTGTGCGCCGCTGATGTGCGCCAGGCGTTGCGGCGCGCGCTGATGCCACTGGTCAATCTGTTCGAGCAAGGTCATGCGTCAGAATCCCTGGTAAATAAAATCGGGTGTCGAAAAATTTCCCTGGCCGTACATTGCAATCAGCGCTGCGAAAATCAGCAGGTAGTAGAGGCTCAGCAAAATTTCTTTTGCCCAAAAATTTTCATGCAAAGATTGGCGTAACAAATTCAGACGGCGCATGATCAGTGAATTTCCTTCAGCCGTTCTTGCACATAGGCGATGATTTTGCGCGGGCTGGTCCACTGTTCGCGCTCCACCTGCCCCGGTGTGATTTCGAGACCGAATTGCTCTGAAAGCGCGACCATCAATTCCATTGAGCCGAAAGAGTCGAGAATTTTCTCATCGAACAGCATCAGGTCAAGATTGCGGCGGACTTCGTCGGTTTCGGTCACTTTTTCGAGTTCGGTCAGGACGATTTCAGAGATATTCATGGCTGCCTCAGGTCGTGATAGAAAGCATCCAGCGCCTGGTTGACGTAAATCCAACCGGCCAGGCTGGGGTGCGAAGTGCGGTCAACGCTGAAGGTTTTGTCGCCGTCCAGCGTGTGAAAATCTACCAGCGTCACCGGGTAGGATGCGACGGCGGCAGTAAGTTTTTGGTAGTAAACCGACTGCGCCCGGCGCGAAATGCCGAGGGCTTCGAGAAAGGGCGCGTTAAGTGGGCGGCTGATCAACAGCGGGCGCGCGCCTAGTTCAGTCAGAACGCGCAAGAGCAGGTCAAAATCTTGCCACTCCTTGGAGTTTTCCAGGCTGGTGAGAAATTCCGCGTCGCCCGAACCGGGCGCAATGGGCTGGTCGAAGCTGGCTTTGTATTCCTGCTCCCAAAAGACATTATCCACGCCGTAGGGGTTGTTGTTGGAAAAAGGGGCTTGTTCTTCGCGCGCTTTTTGCAGCAGACCCTGCCAGTCAATTTTGGCAGGCGCGGGGTAAATATTGGAGTCAAGACGTTTTTCGGTCAGTTCGTTCAGGCTGGCAAAATGGTCTTGCTGGCGGATAAGTGTGGTTTGCAGGCGTCCGAGCGGCCAGGAGAAGGCCAGTAGGATGTTGTCAAGTGGAGCATCTTCGGCGCTGTGTTGCAACGCAAAATGCAGCAGGGCGTCCTCGGCAAGCGAGTCGGGATAATCCAACATGCGCCGGGCGGCGGCTTGGCGCACGGCGCGGCTGAGTGTGGGGCTGAAAATCAACTCGTACGCGTGCAGGCGCGAGAAATTGCCGTTGTAATATTCCTGGCTGAGCATGGGTAGAAGAAACAGCGAGGGCGTAAACGAAATGACGACTTTTTTGCCGCGTAAATCACTGCCAAGAGCGGCCAGCGACTGTGCAATGGTCAGCGCGTTGGCGGCGGGTTTTGCCACCTGAAAAACCATGAAATCGGTGGGGTATTTGCGAAAAAAAGCGCGCGACTGATAGCGCGGGTCGCCCTGTGTTAACTCAGAACTGCCGTAAATGAGCAGCAAATCGGGGTAGCGCGAGGCGGCGCGCTGGAAGGCGGAGCCGTTGTAGGCCTGATTGCTCTTGGTGGCGGCCAGGGCGTGAACAAAAAGATTCTCCTGGCGGCGGGCGAAAAAATTGCCCCAAACCGCGAGCAGGAGAATTGTGCACAGCGCGATCGCCGCTGCGAGCAGGTGAGGCGCTTTCTTCATGCTTTTACGCGCTGGCGAGAATTTCGCTGATTTCTTTTGGCGCTTGCGAACGGCTGACGGTTTGCTGGGTGCCGTTTTTTAAGTTTTTGAGCGTCACCTGCCCGCTGGCGGCTTCATCCGGGCCGAGGACGACTGCCACGCGGATACCCATCCGGTCGGCAAATTTGAATTGTTTTGGCAGTTTGGCGGGTTCGGGTGAGACTATTACGTTGAGACCAGCCGCGCGCAGTTCTGCGGCAACGGCAAAAGAGTCCAGCCAGAGTGACTCGTCGAAAACAGTCACCAGTATCGGGGCGGGGGAAGGCGTAAAGGCTGGAATGAGTCCCTTTTCCTGCAAAATAATCCCGATGACGACATCGCCCATGGCAAATCCGACACCGGAGAGCGGGTCGCCGCCGACATCGGCCAACAGGTTGTCATAGCGCCCACCGCCCAAAATGGCGCGTCTCACCGAACCGGAGACATCGAAGGCTTCAAAGACGGTGCCGGTGTAGTAGAGCAGGCCGCGCATGATGTTGGGGTCGAATTTGACGTACTCGCGCACACCGAGGGCTTCCAGCGCCTTGAAGAGCCGCACCAATTCATCAGATTTTTGCCACAAATCCAGGTCGCCGAGAATTTTCTCCAGACCGTCGAGCTGTTGCTGATTGAGACCGTTTTCGAGGGCGTAGACGTCCCAGGCTTCGGGTTTCATCTTTGTGCGGCGGTCTACCAGCCCGGAGACGAACGTTCGATTTTCGGGGGTGATGCCAAGAAAGTCAAATTGCGCGTCCATCAGGCGGCGATTATTGACTAGAATGGTGGCTTGTTGCGGCGAAAGGCCAACCAGTTTCAAGAAGGTGGCCGCGACGCTGATTAGTTCTGCATCCGCTTCGGGGGAGTTGACGCCGAGCATGTCTACATTCCACTGAAAAAATTCGCGCGTGCGGCCTTTTTGGGGCTGTTCGTAGCGCCACATGGGGCCGTATTGCCACCAGCGCAGTGGAAAAACCAACTCGCCCTGGCGTTTGGCGACCATGCGCGCTAGCGAGGGAGTCAACTCAGGCCGCAGGGTGATTTTGTCGCCGCCGCGGTCGCTGAAGACGAAGGATTGTTTTTCGACCAGTTCTTCGCCCGATTTGGCGGCGTACAGGGCGATGGCTTCGACGTAGGGCGATTCCCACTCCTGATAGCCGAATTGTGTGGCGGCCTGGCAGACTTTTTGGTAAATATAATTACGCACAGCCAGGTCTTCTGGATAGAACTCGCGCATGCCTTTGACGGCGGGGATGGTAGGTTTGGATGTCATGGAAAATATAGGTTGAATGCAGAATGGGAAATTGAAGGTTTGGTATAATCCGCGTTCGTTATCAGAAACGCGCTACAAAATAGCCATTATCGAGATGGGAGTCTGAATGAAAATTAACTTTCAAGAAACCAGCAAAGACTTGCTTGTGCGGATTGATATTCACGAAAAATATGGTTTGCGCAATATTGACCAGTGGAATTTGGAAGTGCTTAATCCCCAGCCGGGTTTTGATATTTTGGATGTCGGCTGTGGCGCGGGCAAACAATGTTTTCTGTACAGCGATTATACCAAAGGGCAGGCGCGGATTGTCGGTGGGGATGTCTCTGAAGAATTATTAGAGAAGGCGCGCGCGCTACTGGTTGAACGCGGCGAGACGAACATTGATTTCCAGTTTCTGGATTTTAATCAGCCGTTCGCTTTCGCCGACAATCGTTTTGATTTTCTCTCCAGCGCTTTTGCAATTTACTACGCCGCAGATTTGGAATTCACTTTTGGCGAAGCGCATCGCGTGCTGCGTGGTCCCGATACAGTTTCTGGAAAGCCGGGCGGACGCTTGTTTGTGACCGGGCCGCTGCCCGAAAATAAAAAAATGTTCTACGACATCATCACCGAAGCCTGCGGGCAGGCGATTCCGCCCATGCCGGGCTCAAGCCGTTTTAAGGGCGAGATTTTTCAGACAATCAGCGCTCTTTTTGCTAAAACGGAGTTGCTCACGTTTGAGAATCCGCTGACGTTCCCGGAAGTGGCGCCGTTCATGGCTTATGTCCGCGCATCGTTGAGCGAAGACCGAAAATTGTGGACGAGTATGTTCAGCGGCAAAGATGAGTACGAGACGTTGATTGGCAAAATCGAACAGGTGGCAACGCGCTGGTTTGAACGCGACGGCAAATTGGTGATGACCAAAGTCGTTGGCGGGATTTTGGCGACGAAATAGTAAGCGGGTTTTTGAAACGGATGGCAAACGGATGAAATTTTTTGGTGAGCGAGTTCTTTTTATTGGTGCGCACCCTGACGATATTGAGCTGGGTTGTGGCGCGTTGATTCATCAGATTGCGCCGCAGACGGATTTATTGTGTGTGACGCTTTCGGATAATCGCAAAAACCCGGCCTTGCAGAATGTGGCGGAGGAGCATTTGCGTTCCATGGCGGTATTGGGCGTCCCGCGTGAAAAAGTTGTGCTGGGTCCATTTACCACACGCATTTTCCCTGATTCGCGCCAGGAGATTTTGGAGTACTTTCTCAATCTGCGCCGCGATTTCAACCCGGATTTGATATTTGTCCACAGCAAACAAGATGTGCACCAGGACCATAACGTTGCCACAGACGAGTCTTTGCGCGCGTTTCGCGGCATTACTGTGCTTGGCTTTGACGTTGTGCGCTCATCCTATGGTTTTTTTCCGCATTTTCTGGCCGAAGTTAGCGAAGCGGATGTGAACGCCAAGATTCAGGCGCTTTCGCAGTATGAAACGTACAGTGATAAGTATTATTTCAACCGTGACCTGACTCGTTCCATCATGGTACGGCATGGCGCATTGGCTGAACGCCCCTTTGCCGAAGGATTTGATATTTTGCGGATTGCTGGTAGCTTTGGGCGGTGAACTATTGACGAATCGTCATCCGCCGGCTACAATCCAGTCCCGCTGGAACTTTCGCCTCCGCTTGGAGGCGCGTTTTATGCCCGGAGGCGTCATGTCTGACTCTAACCAATCTCAACGAGATGAAATGCCGCAAGTCGTCAATTTGCATCAAGCGAATGTTCAGTTGGTGCAGGCCGAAATGGTGCGTGCGACCCAGTGTGACCTGGCGCGGATTGAATCTACTGAGGTGGATATGAACACCGCGTTGGCGGCCAACATTCAGGCCGAGACGGTTCGGACGCAGAACTCGTTGATTGGGATGTTGAACAGTGATTCTGCAGAAATCTCCCATTCAGCGATTGGCTTGGCGCGCGCGAGTCACCTTCAGGTGCAGGGGAAAGCCCTAGCTGTGTATGGAGAATCTATCGAAGCAAGTAGCGTCTCCGCCGGGTTGATGGCTGGACGCAGCATTCAGGCGGCTTCCATCCGCGCCGGGGTGCTGATTGGCAATCAGGTGAACGGGCCGGTTGAAACCCTGTTTGACGACCGCCAGGCCGCCATCACGGGTATCATCGGCGGTATTGTCGCTGGCTTGATTTTGTTGGCCGGGCGATTACTGTTCGGAAAAAAACATTAGTCAATTGCGCGGGCTGTGTTGGCCCGTGGCACTATACCGGCATCAGCCGGCACTATACCGGCAAGCCGGCACTATACCGGCATCAGCCGGCACTATCGGGCGAAGGTAACCTCAATTTCTGAGGTGAGAGGCGTCCAAGGAGAAAATCGCATGGAAAAAATTATTATCAAAGCCACCAAACGTTCGGTCATTGGCAAGCAGGTCAGCGTCTTGCGCCGCGCCGGGCAACTTCCCGGCGTCATTTACGGCCATAATGTGGAGCCAGTCGCCATTCAGATGGACGCCCATGAAGCGGGCTTGCTCATTCCGCGTTTGACTTCTTCCAGCATTGTGACGGTGGACTTGGAAGGCAAAAAAATTGCTGCGCTGGTACGCGAAAAACAAAAAAACTACATCAAGGGCAATCTGATTCACGTTGATTTTCAGGCCGTCTCGCTGACCGAGAAAATTCGCGCCTGGGTGCAAGTTCACCTGCATGGGGTTGCGCCGGCTGTCTTGGACTTTAGCGCGGTGCTGGTCCATAACATGGAGCGAGTGGAAATTGAAGCCCTGCCTGGTGACCTGCCAGAACGTGTTGACCTGGACATCAGCCACCTGGCGCATATTGGCGATTCTCTTCACGTCCGCGATTTGGTTCTGCCGGAAAATGTCACCATGCTTTCTGACCTGAATGAAGGTATTGTGATTGCCACCAGCACCTTCGCAGAAGAGGCTGCTCCTGAAGTGGCTGCTGTAGAGTCGCTTGAGCCGGCGTTGGTGGAAAAGAAGAAGAAGGAAGAATCTGAAGAGTAATTTTTGCTTCACAATAATAAAAACTGCCCGTGGAAAACCGCGGGCAGTTTTTATTTAACCGACGGGTACAGCAATCTTAATCGTTTTAAAAATTCCATTGTCATGTGAGCAGTGGCTCCCCAGAGCAGCTCGCCATCCTGGGGCAGGTAGGCAATCACACGGCGGCCTGTTTCGACGCGGGTCAGTTCCATGAAGTTTCCGCGCTCGGCCAGCCAGGCCAGTGGCAGGCTGAAGACACGTGCCACTTCCGGGGTGTAAACACGAAAAGCATACGGCCAGGGAATAATTCCGACAATGGGCGTCACCAAAAAATCGCTGATGGTGATAATTTGCGGCAGTCGCCCGAGCGTGTTCACATCGGCGGGGCGCAGGCCGATTTCTTCTTGCGCTTCGCGCAGGGCGGTTTGTTCAGGTGATTCACCTGTTTCACTGGCCCCGCCAGGGAAGGCGACCTGGCCTTTGTGCGTTTCTACCCGGTCAGCGCGACGGGTATAAAGGATGTGCCAGGCATCTGCGTAGCGGAAGAGTGGTACCAGCACTGCCGCCGGGCGCAACGTTTGCCCTGGCGCAGGAGTCTTTTCGCTGTGCAACGGGGTGTCCTGTGCCTGTAAGACATTCAAGAAATCTTTTACTGTGAGCTGGTCTGCTGGGTGCATTACGCTAATCTTTGGCTTGCACCGGGCTGGCGCAGAAGGGACATTCGGCGCTGTTTGGGCTGAACCATTCGATTTCATTGGGGCGCAGCGGCCCGCCGCAGGCCGGGCAATGAGTTGGCAGAATTGGTCGCGTTGTGGTGATATGCTGTGTCGGCAGGTCGGCCATGGCGGGCAGGCTGCCTTGCAGAAAAGTTTCCAACTCGTTGGCTTCATTCGTCAGGCCACGTTGTTGCAACTCATCAACAGCGCGGCGTTCGGCGTGATACAACTGTGTAAATTGATGGCGTTCTGTTAGCATGGTGAGACCGCGGCGCAAGTGCTGCATTCCCGCGCCGATATTACCGCTGGCAATCTGCGCTTTTCCAGCCTGAAGCAGAAAAAGCGGCGCGCGCGGCCCGCCAATTTCTTCGGCGTGGCGTGCCAGGCTTTCAAAGGCTAGCGCGGCCCCGGCGTAATCGCCCGCGGATAATTGTTGATGGGCCAGTTTTATTTCCAACGGAAAAATTGCGGCTTTGCGCCCAAATCCAAACCCTCGTCTTCGCATGGTGGGTGTTTCCCTTCTCAGGCTTCCAAATCTTCTGATACTTCAGGCTCATTCGCGGCAGCGGAGTCTTTTTGTACGGCGCGCCGGTCGGTGGCGAGACCAATTTCTTCCAGCAAATCTTTGGCGCGTGGGTCATCGCTCAATTCAACGCGCCGGGCAAAGACTAGAAAACCGGTGTGCGCCACCATCCGGTCAACCGGGCGCAGGTGTGCGGGTTCAGTTTTGTAATAGCGCAGCAGCACCTCGCATACTTCGATAAAGGCGAATTTTTCACGGCGCAGGGCGTAGAGCGTGAGTTCAACCTGATTAAACGTGGGAATGATGGCGCTGAAAAAGCCACCGGGTTTGAGCGCCGCCCGCACCTGAACCATGTAATCGTACGGGTTGGGCACATCCAGAAAGAAAGCATCCACGTTGGTTTCTGAAAATCCATCGCCGATGTTGCCTAACTTTAGATCAACGCGGTCTTCGAATCCCAGCCGCTGCAGGTTTTTCAGGGCCAACTTTTGCATTTCCGGGCGCTGTTCGTACGAAATCACCCGGCCTTGTTCACCAACGGCAAAAGCCAGTGCGCAAGTCATTGAACCGGAGCCTGTGCCCGCCTCCATTACTCGTTGACCGGGGCCGACGCCCATCGTCATGAAAATAAATCCGATTTCCTTTGGATATAGAATCTGGGTGTTGCGCGGCAGTTCGGTCAGAATATCGGCCAGCGAGGGTTGCAGTAGAAAAAATGGGCTTTCCATGTGGCTGAAAACCTGGCTCCCCCAAGGCAGACCAATCAGGTCGTCGTGTTTGATAATTCCCCGGTGCGTGCTAAAAATTGTGCCGGGCGTGAGAACAAAAATAAAATGTTTGTGGCGCAGGCCGACCATTTGAACAAGGTCGCCTGCTTGGGCATGGGTGGTATTAAGTTTCCAAGGCATGCCGACTATTTTATCAGCATCTTGACATTCCCGAATCCATCTGATAAACTTTTGACCGTAAATGGCTCGTGTTCTTGCTATACAAGTAAGCTTGGGCGCGTTACGGCCTGGGCTTTTTTTGTTGGCAGAACCGCCAAACTCATCCGTTTTCAGTTCAAGGAGTAAAAGCAACAATGAGCGAACGTGTTAATGGCACCGTAAAGTGGTTTAACGCCAGCAAGGGTTATGGCTTCATCGAGCATGAAGGCGGCCCGGATGTTTTTGTCCATTTTTCCGCTATCGAAATGGGCGGATACAAATCTCTCACCGAGGGCCAGAAAGTCGAATTTACGATTGAGCAGGGACCGAAAGGCCAACAGGCCGCCAGCGTCACTCTGGCTAACTAAACTACGCAAAGCCCCCGCTGAAAAGTGGGGGCTTTTTTATTGGGTTCGCACCTGAATCCGGCTCAAAAAACCACCGGCGAACAGAAAAATTATTGCGCCTAACGTTCCGGTTCCGACGTTCAAACTTCCCGCTGCGCCAAACGTCCAGTTCAATTGCCAGCCTAAATAATCACCCAGCCAGAAACCGGCCAGCGCCAGCGTGATATAAAGCGTCAGCCGTCCCAGGCTCCCGCCGCGCCAGAGATGAAAACCTGCTCCGTAAGCGCAGGCCAGAAAAATGCCGAACAGAAATGTTGGAAGCGACATATATCCTCCGTCAAAATGTTTTGAGAATGATTCCGCCGCCGAGCACGACCTCGCGGTCATAGAAAACCGCCGCCTGCCCCGGTGTGATGTCGCGCTGATTGCTGTCAAACGTCACTGATGCCTGGCTGCCATCCCCAAGCGGAGTGACCACTGCGGGCGCGGCCTGCGCCGTGTAGCGACTCTTGACCTCGGCGCGGAACGGCGTCTGCGGCGTGACGCCGCTCGTCCAGTGGACATGACCCGCCAGCAGGGTGCGGCTGCCCAATTCGTCGGCCTCGCCAACAATCAGCCGGTTGGCGGCGGCGTCTTTTTCAATCACATACAGCGCGACCGCCGAGGCGATTCCCAGTCCCTTGCGCTGGCCGATGGTGTAATTGGGCAAACCGCTGTGTCGGCCAACCACCTGCCCGTCGCGGCGGACGATTTCGCCCGGTTGTAAAATCTCCGGCGCGTGACGCTGTAAAAATCCGCGATAATCTTCCCCGGCCAAAAAGCACAAATCCTGGCTGTCGGGGCGCTTTGCCACGCTGAGACCGGCTTCCTCCGCCAGGTGGCGAATTTCCGTCTTGGGGTAGTCGCCGACGGGGAAGAGCGCCCGCGCCAGTTTTTCCTGCGTCAGCACATGCAAAACGTAGGATTGGTCTTTGGACGGGTCAATCCCGCGCAGAAGTTCCTGGCGTCCGTCGGCTGTGACGCGCTTGCGGACGTAGTGTCCGGTTGCCATAAATTCTGCGCCGAGCGCCAGGGCATGATTGAGCAAAAATTCCCAGCGAATTTGACGGTTGCACACCAGGCACGGGTTGGGTGTTTCGCCGCGCGCGTAGCCATCCAAAAAGGCGCTGACCACGGTTTGGCGAAAAATTTCTTTGGCGTCAATGACATAAAAAGGGATGTCCAGTTTGGCCGCCACGCGCCGCGCCTGTCCAACGGCGTCGGGCGTGCAGCAGCGATTGGAGTCTTCCTTGCCGGGTTCGCTCCACAGGCGCAGCATCATGCCGGTTACGTCGTACCCCTGTTTTTTGAGCAGGAACGCCGCCACCGAACTATCTACGCCGCCAGACATGGCAATCACAACTTTGGGGGACATAAGGAAATGAAGAATGAAGAATGCATGAATGCAGAATGATAAACTGACCACTGATTACTGGTCACTGGTCACTGACCTCGCCTTTTCCACCAGCGCGGGCAGGGTTTGTAGAAACGAATCAACTTCCGGCGCGGTCGAATCTTTGCCGAGAGTTACCCGCAGCGAGCCGAAGGCCCATTCGCGCGGCAAGCCCAACGCCGAGACAACTTCGCTCGGCTCCGGGTTGCCCGTTTTGCAGGCCGATCCGGAAGAGCAGGCAAAACCCGCCGCATCCAGCAGCGTCAGTAGAAAATTTCCATCTACATTTTCAAAGACGAAAGAAGCGTGATTGGGCAGGCGCTCTGCCGGGTGACCGGTCAGCCGCGCGTCGGGGATGGTTTCGAGCACCTGGCCGATGAGGTGGTCGCGCAGCGGGCGGACGTGCGCGGCGCGGATTTCGCGCTCGGCGGCGGTCAACTCCAGCGCGCGCGCCAGCCCGACAATTAGCGGAATGTTGCTGGTTCCCGCGCGGCGGCCAGATTCCTGCCCGCCGCCGGTGATTTGCGGCGCGAGCGGCGTCCCCTTGCGGACGTACAGCGCGCCAATTCCCTTTGGCCCGTAAAATTTATGCCCGCCCAGCGAGAGCAAATCCACGCCCAACGCCTGAACATCCAGCGGCAGATAGGCCGCCGCCTGCACCGCGTCTGTGTGGAAGGGAACGCCGCGCGCGCGGGCGACGGCGGCCAGTTCTGCAATTGGGTTGATACTGCCAATTTCGTTGTTGGCGTACATCAGCGAGACGAGCGCGGTTTGCGGGCCGATGGCTTTCTCCAGCGTGTCGGGCGAAACCCGGCCAAATTCGTCCACGTCCAGCCAGCGCACGGCGCAGCCGAAATTTTTCGCCAGGTCGAGCGCGGTTTTGCCGACGGCGGGATGTTCGGCGCGGCTGGTCAAAATCTCCGCGCCTGGCCTGCGCGTAGCCAGTGGAACACCGCGCAGCGCCAGATTATCTGATTCAGAGCCGCCGCTGGTGAAGAGCATCTCTTCCGGCAGGCAGTTCAGCGTGTGGGCGAGCGTTTCGCGCGCCGCTTCCAGCGCCGCCTCGGCGCGCTGGCCGTAGCGGTGAACGGATGACGGGTTGCCGAAAGTCTCATCAAAATAGGGGCGCATCGCCGCAAAAACGCGCGCGTCCAGTGGGGTGGTGGCGGCATAATCGAGATAAATCATGACGGCATTATATCAGGGCGCGGGCCAGAGAATAACAACTGTCAGTATGGCTTAATTCATCTATGAACTGGGTCTATAATAGTTGGGGGAGAAATCATTTTCCCAAAGGAGAAAATACCATGTTAAAAGTACGTTTCTTCCCAGCCCGCCTTAGAAGCGGGCTATTGGCCGTTGCGCTGTTGACGCTTGCGTTCGCGCCGCTTCACAGCGCGCATTCGGCCTCGAAAACTTTTCCATCGAGTCAATCCACCCAGCTCACGCTGGCTGATTTGCCGGATGAGGCCCAGGCCGCGATCTCCGCCGTGCTGCAACGCGCCAAACTGACCGCCTCCGACGGGGCGGTGTCTGACCAGCTCGGCTACACCGTTGCGATCAGCGGCGACGGGAACACCCTCGTCGTCGGAGCGCCTTGGGGCGACGGCGCCATCGCCAATCAGGGTGCGGCCTATGTGTTCACCAAGCCCGGCGGCGGCTGGGGCACAACTTCGACTTACACTGCCAAACTGACTAACTCCGAGAATGGGCAGGCGTATGACTGGTTCGGCAGTTCCGTCGCCATCAGCGCGGATGGGAACACCATCGTCGTCGGGGCATGGTACGCCAGCCGCTTTACTCCCCCTACAACACACGAAGGCCGGGCATTCGTGTTTGTCAAACCGGGCGGCGGCTGGAGCACGACCACGGTTTATAGCGCGGCGTTAGCCCAAACCAACTATTCTGGAAATGACCTTTTCGGCTGGTCTGTGGCGCTCAGCGCAAATGGGGATACCGTTGTTGTCGGAGCGCCTCACCGCACCGGCGGCGCCTCACAACAGGGCGCGGCATACCTGTTCTACAAGCCGGTCGGCGGCTGGACGAATTGGGTGTTCCAGCATGACATGCTGACCGCCTCCGACGGGACGGATTACGACTATTTTGGCTCTTCCGTTTCGATCAGCACCGACGGGGGCGCCATCGTCATCGGAGCAAGCGGGGACGATATCGGCGGCAACACCGACCAGGGTTCGGCGTATCTATTCGCCTATGAAACACCCCCCTTCTGGAGCCAGTACAAACTGACCGCCTCCGACGGGGCGGCAAATGACTGGTTCGGCGCCTCCGCCTCCATCAGCGGAGATGGAAGCGTGGTTGTCGTCGGAGCCAACGGGCATGATTTCCTATTAAGTCCCAACAACGGCGCGGCGTATGTATTCGTCGAGCCATTCTTGGGCTGGGCGGACGCGACCGAGACCGCTGAACTGGGCGCTACCGGCGGCGGGGCGCATGATGACGAGTTTGGCTACTCCGCTGCGATCAGCGCGGATGGGAACGCCATCCTTGTCGGGGCATTCGGCGTCAATGGCTATCTTAACAATGGCGCGGCCTACCTGTTCGCCAAGCCGGTCGCCGGCTGGGGAGGAGTCCTGACCCCGCCCACCAAACTGACCGCCTCCGACGGCGCGGCGGGGGATGGCTTCGGCAACTCCGTTTCGCTCGGCAGCGCGGGGACCGTCATCGCCGTCGGGGCCTACTCGGACGACATCAGCGCCAACGCCAACCAGGGTTCGGCGTATGTGTTCGATAACAGCAAAAGAATCTACCTGCCGCTGATTCTGCGTTGAGCGCTCCAAACGCGACAACCCAACACTTTAACTTTCCGAGGATAAAACCATGAACGCAAAAAAAAATTGGATTGGATTGCTTACCCTGTTTGTACTTGCCTCCCTGGCCTGCGAACAGACGGCGAAGTTCTCCGAACCGAAGCAACCCATTGCGCCCATCCTCATCGGCGCGGACCTGACCACGATTGACCTGTGCCAGGCCATCCCCCTAGAGGACATCCAGGCGGCGATGGGCTATAAACTGGACAGCGCGCCGGAACGCTTCAACTACTACGACACGGCGGGCGCCAGCGGCTGCGAGTATTTCGCAAAGGCAGATGCCGACGGAGCGCATTTCGGCTACGTGGTTCTCATGCCAGTGGCGGAGTATGCCAGCCAACCGCTCTATAAAAACGTCAGCGTGAGCGGAATCGGCGCGGAGGCTTACTTCAACAACGGAGCGGATGCCCGCCAGTTGTGGGTCAAGGTCAACGAGCGGGTGGCTTTCGTCGTGGCCTTCGGCGACCAGCCCAATGAGGCCGGCGCGCAAGCCATCGCCAAACTGGTAGTTGCCGCAATCCAATAGGCAGCCTACTGGAGACTTCCGAAGTCTGATCTCGCAAAACCAAAGGAGAGTAAAAATGAAACCGTTCCCCGTATCCAAATTGACCCTCTTTCCCTTGCTTGCGCTGGTCGTCGCACAATTCGCCTGCACTCTCGGCGCGCAACCGCCCAACGCCAACCCACAGCCAGAGGCGAGCCTGCCTGCGCCCTCTGCGCCCGGCAGTTCCAACGCGGGCCAAATCGTCATCAGCGGCGCGGTCAATGAGACTTTCATGCCCACTGCTGCGTGGGCGGATATACCCGGAGGCGTGTGTGTGTACATCAATCTGATAGAGCAGGGCGCGACCGATGGCGTCTGGCTGGAATTTCCACCCGACACACAGCCCGGTACCTATCCACTCGAAGGAGGCAGTTGTACCTCTTCGACTGGCAATATGATCGGCGCCAGGTACACCGTGCCAGGTGACAATGCGCCCCTCTACCAAAGCGCCAACGGCACGTTGACCCTGACCTCCGTCAGCCTGACCTCCGCCCCCCCGACCTTCAGCGGCCAGTTTCAATTCACCGCTGTAGACCGCAACGACGCCTCGAAGACAATTGAAGTGAGCGGTTCCTTTACGGACGTGCCATTCATCCCGTGAATGTGGCGCTCTCGCATACGCTGATTGCCAGGCCTGACAGGCGATGCGCTACCCCACGGGAGCGCTTCCCAAAAGGGACGCTACGTGGTCGCGAAGCGCAGTCGAAGTGTTTCCGAAACCTGCCCGGCCTCACCAACCTGGTCGAAGAGCGCTAAACTCAAAGCGCTGAGCCATGTTCACCCAAAATGTTCCAAAGGAAAGGAGGCCTCCGATAAAATGATGACTTGGAACGTAACGCGGAATTCATTCCGCCTGTCTGCCGACAGGCAGGCAACCCAAGCGATATCGCAAATCAGATCGCCCTACTAATTTTTGCCAAAGGAGAAATGAAAATGAAAACCAAGTATGTGTTATCCATGCTCGTTTTGCTCGCCCTGCTGTTTGCAACCGGCATTGCCTCGGCGCGCCCGCTCACTGCCGCGCTGAGTACCGGCTTCACCTATCAGGGCAAATTGACTGACGGCGGCTCGCCCGCCAATGGAACGTATGACTTCGAGTTCAAACTGTATGACGCCCTCAGCGCAGGCAATCCAGTGGGCGGTACCGTCACCCAAAGCGGAGTGACCGTCACCGCCGGCCTGTTCACCGTCCAATTGGACTTTGGGAATGTCTTCGACGGCACGGCGCTGTGGCTGGACATCGGCGTGCGCCCGGTCGGCGGGAGCGGATACACCGCGCTCACTCCTCGCCAGGCCTTGACCGCCACGCCGTTTGCCAACTACGCCGCGAAAGCCCCATGGTTGGGTCTGACCGGCGTGCCATCTGGTTTCGCCGATGGAACGGACAACAACACCACCTACACCGCCGGCACCGGGCTGACACTGGCGGGCAGCCAGTTTAGCGTCAACACGACGGTCATCCAGGCGCGGGTAAGTAGCACATGCACCGCAGGCAACGCCATCCGCGTCATCAATGCCAATGGCACGGTCACGTGTGAAAGCGTCACGGGTGGTGCAGGCGACATCACCGGCGTGACCGCTGGCACCGGCCTGACCGGCGGCGGCGCCAACGGGGATGTGACCCTGACCGCCAACACCACCTACCTGCAGCGGCGGGTGAGCGGTACCTGCGTGGCAGGCTCCTCGATCAGCACTGTCAACGCCGACGGCATGGTCTCCTGCGAGACCGATGACAACACCACCTACGCCGCCGGGACGGGACTGTCGTTGGCAGGTACACAGTTTAGTGTCACCGGCGCCCCCTGGAGCGGACTGACCGGCGTGCCATCTGGTTTCGCCGATGGAACGGACAACAACACCACCTACACCGCCGGCGACGGACTGGTACTGGCGGGCACCCAATTCAGTGGCAAAGGCACATCGTACCAGAACGTGGTCATCGTGGCGCAAAGCGGCGGCGACTTCACGACCATCACAGCCGCGCTGGATAGCATCACTGATGCCAGCGCCAGCAATCCCTATCTCATCTATGTTGCGCCAGGCGTGTACATCGAGCGGGTGACAATGAAGCAGTACGTGGATATTGAAGGCGCGGGCGAGTTGACCACCAAGATCACCTACACCGGCAGCGTCACGGATACCACTGGCACGGTGCTGGGCGCGAACGACGCCGAACTGCGCTTCCTGATGGTAGAAAACACCGGCGGCGCGGCGTATGCGGTTGCCATTTACAACAGCAGCGCTTCGCCGCGCCTGACCCACGTCACCGCCAGCGCATCGGGGGGAATGCTCAACCACGGCGTGTACAACAACTCCTCCTCGCCGACGATGACAGATGTCAGCGCCAGCGCATCGGGAGGAACGTACAACTACGGCGTGTACAACAACTCCTCCTCGCCGACGATGACAGATGTCAGCGCCAGTGCCTCGGGGGGAACATCCAACTACGGCGTGGACAACTACTCCTCCTCGCCGACGATGACGGACGTTACCGCCAGCGCCTCGGGCGGAACGGACTACAACCTCGGCGTGTTCAACTACTGGGGAGCCTCGCCGACGATGACAAACGTCAGCGCCAGCGCATCGGGGGGAATATCCAGCTACGGCGTGTACAACTACACCTCCTCGCCGACCATCAACAACAGCAATATCAGCGCCAGCGGCGGGATCAATAATTACGGCATCTATAACTTCGCCACCAGCGGCTTTTACACTGCGCTGGTGAACAACTCGCAGGTCAGCGGCACTACCGACACCATCTACAACGACCCCAACTTCACCACCCGCGTCGGCGCTTCGCAATTGAGCGGCGGGGCGGTTGCTGGCGCCGGCACGCTGACCTGCGCCGGGGTGTACGATGAAGTCTACGCCTTCTATGCCAGCACGTGTCCGTAACCAGGAGATGAGCCATGAAACGCATAAGATTTCTCTCCCTCTTGCTACTCGTCCTCGCCGTTGCACTGCTCGGCATCGTCAGCGCCTCGGCGTTGACGGGCTACAGCCTCGATTGGTGGACGGTTGACGGCGGCGGCACAACTTCCAGCGCGGGCGGTAGTTACAGCCTGGGCGGCACGATCGGCCAGCCGGATGCCGGAACTTCCACTGGCGGCGGCTACGCATTGGCCGGCGGCTTCTGGGGCGGCGGCGCGGCGAGCGCGAACAGCTTATTCCTGCCGTTGATCCTGCGGTAAGTGAATCTCAGGCCGGACCCCCACCCATCCTCCCCCAAATCCGACAGGTAAATGCTTTATGAACATTCAAACTTTTTATGTCGGATTTGGGGGATGTGTCCGAAGGACGGAGGGGGTTGTCCGGCCTCATCAACCTGGTCGAAGAGTGCTAAACTTGTATCTTCCCAATATTTTTGGGATGGAACAACACCGCCCCGAAGGTTTCCTCGAAAAACTGGTTGAGCTACTCAAACCTCACCTGCACTGCGCCTGCGGTTTGTGCAGGTGCAAGTGCCGGGGCGTTTCCCCTCTTTTTTGAGAAGAGCCGATTTTTACCTGTTTTGGATGGAGATTGCCATGGATTTTGAAATCTTTTCTACTTCTACTGCGCTGGTGGAGCGCGCTGCGAACCTGTTCACTGAATCGGCGCTGGAAGCGGTTGCCACCCGCGGACGCTTTGCGGTTGCGCTTTCTGGTGGAAGCACGCCGCGCGCGCTGTATGCCCGCCTGGCCTCGTCCGGGTTTTCCGGGCGCATTCCCTGGCTGTCGGTTCATCTGTTTTGGGGTGATGAGCGTTGTGTTCCGCCCGACCAAGCCGAGAGCAATTATCGCACAGCAGCCGAGTATTTGCTGAAAAATATCTCCATCCCAGCGCAAAATGTTCATCGCATCGCGGGCGAATTACGCCCTGTCCGTGCTGCCGCGCGTTACGAGAACGAATTGCGCGCTTTTTTTGGCAAAATACCGGTTTTTGATTTGGTTTTGCTGGGTATGGGCGAAGATGGACACACGGCCTCACTTTTCCCGGGTTCAACGGCGCTGAACAAATCAAAACGCTGGGTAGTGAGCGTGAGTCACAAAACCCCACCGCCGCCGCTCGTTTCGCGGGTGACACTCACTTTCAGAACGCTGAACAACGCCCGGCGGGTGGTTTTTCTGGTTTCCGGCGCAGGAAAAGCCCCCCGGCTGGCAGAAATTCGGCGCGGCGCGGCAAATTTGCCAGCGGCAAACATCCAGCCGGTAGACGGTGAATTGTTCTGGCTGGTGGAACAATCGGCAATATCTGACCAGTGACTTTACTATAAAAATCAGTCTTAATTCGCATTAATTACGTGGAGAGAAACGCATGAACCCCATTCCCCGCCTGCATTTTGCCCATTTACCCACGCCGATTGAAGAACTGCCGCGCCTTTCGGTTCTTCTCGGCGGGCCGCAGATTCTCATCAAGCGTGACGACCAGACCGGGCTGGCGCTGGGCGGCAACAAAACCCGCAAATTGGAATTCCTCGTGGCCGAGGCGCTGGCGCAGGGCGCGCAGATGTTGATTACCGCCGGGGCGATTCAGTCCAATCACTGCCGCCAGACGGCTGCCGCCGCTGCAAAATTCGGCCTGGCCTGCATGCTGGTGCTGACCGGCGACACTCCGCCGGAAATCACCGGCAATCTGCTGCTCGACCATCTTTTTGGGGCGCAGCCCGTTTTCGTCGCCGACCGCGCCGACCGTGACCGGATTTTGGCGGAAACCTTTCAGCGCGCGCAAGCCGAGGGAAAGCGTCCCTACCTCGTCCCCTACGGCGGCAGTTCGCCCACCGGCGCGCTGGCCTACGCTTTCGCCGTGCAGGAATTTCTCGCCCAGGGCATTCGCGCCGACTGGATGGTGTTCGCCACCTCCAGCGGCGGAACGCACGCCGGGCTGGTGCTCGGCCAGCGGGTTTTCGGCTACGACGGCAAAATCCTCGGCATCAGCATTGACGAACCCGAAGCCGCGCTCAAAACCCACGTCGCCGCGCTGGCGACTGCCGCGGCACAAAAACTGGGCGAGACGCAAACCTTCTCCGCGGCAGATGTGCTCGCCACCGATGAATTCTGCCGCGCTGGCTACGGCGTGCTGACCGACCTGGAGCGCGAAGCCGTCCAATTATTTGCCAAATCTGAGGGGATTTTGCTCGACCCGGTTTACACCGGGCGCGCGGCGGGCGGCCTCATTCAACTTATCCGGCGCGGCTATTTTGCCAAAAACGAAAGCGTGCTGTTCTGGAACACTGGCGGCCAACCGGCGCTGTTTTCCGAAAAATATCAGACGCATTTGCTGGCGTAACAGATTTTTGGCACGGTTCAGAAAAGCTAAAAAAGAGATCACAGTACCTTTACAAATTATGCAGTCGACTGTTGTCGGGCACAAACGAAATAGCCCCGGCAGAACGGGTAGAATAGCTCATCCCGGGCCTGCATGACTGCGCCCATCATGGCATGATTTACCTTTGCCAGGATTTCTCCCGCCCGCTGTCCCGTTTCATGAGTGAGCGCAGATACAAACGCCGCGCCGCGTCCTTCGTCAAAAGCAGCTTGCAAACAATCCCAGATGGATCGCTCACTGACCCCGCCCGGCAAAACCAGCGACAATGTTGTACGATTCCTCCGGTTCGGTGTAACCGCGATTGTCTTCTTCCCATTCGGCGCTGCTGTGGCTGGAACAACGACACTTGCTTGGCTGGGTACCGTTAGCAGGCTAAACTTTGTCCGCTCTGCATTGTATACAGCGTTGGGCGACTGACATGGAAAACATCTGACAACCAGTTTACGATGCCCCAGACGCGTTGTTCTTTGGTGCATTGATCACTGCTCCAATGAAAAGCCGATCACTCAGCCCCAAATACTGGCGCTTCCAATTTGGCGACGTTGGGCTATATGTCGGCAAAGTTTGCCAGATCGGTTCGATTGGATTGAGCCAAATAACACTGGCAGGAAGTGATGAACTCGTATAAACTGTCATGGTAGGTAGTCTCCTGAATCTATCTATTACCCATAAGTATGGTATGGTCATCAGCAATCAGCGCCCAAGTAGCCGCCATATCCTGTAGCCTTTGCCAACCACGCCAAATGGCAACAATACCGGGTTCTCCATCTGACTTACGTCCC
>Ga0210033_1000263_pt1 | contig 49324 bp, 47 predicted proteins | sample CryGeymeta201501_FD_185465 | JGI IMG/M metagenome (GOLD analysis project Ga0210033, IMG submission 185465) | Groundwater microbial communities from Crystal Geyser aquifers in Utah, USA - Crystal Geyser metaG 2015-01 (SPAdes) (version 2) | ecosystem: Environmental > Aquatic > Deep subsurface >... | reverse complement strand
CGCCGTGCCCGCGAGCACCTCGCGCAGCTGATCCAGCGTACGCACCTGAGATTCATTCATATCGATCACCATAGGTTGTGATGATCGACCCGCTGCTCTGCCCTTGGCTACCCGCCAGAAAACTTCCCTTCAGGCTCATAACTCGATGGAAACACCAGCCCCGCTCCAGGCTCATACCTCGTTGGACAAGACTTCGGCTGTCCCCGGTTACTGGATTAGCTTATCATTGCCCACTATGTCCGAATCGACTGCCATCACCATTCTGTTTGCCGACGTCAGCGGCAGCACCAAATTGTTTGAGCTGCGCGGCGATGTGGAAGCGCGCCGGATCATTGCGGCCGTGCTCGGTGCCCTTTCTGAAATTGCCCATCGCCATGGCGGCCGGGTAATCAAGACCATCGGCGATGAAGTCATGTGTACGTTCCCAGGGGCGCTCAATGGCATTCTCGGCGCCATCGACATGCAGCAGCGGGTGGCCCGCGACCCGGCATTCGTCAAAGACAATCTGGCGATTCGCATTGGCCTGCATCATGGTGAGGCGCTGATCGAAGAGGCGGATGTTTACGGCGATGCGGTTAACACTGCCGCCCGGATGGGATCCACCGCCAAGCGCGAGCAGATTGTCACCACCCTGTTCACCATCAACCAGCTCACCAACCTGGGCAGCATCAAGACCCGCGCGCTCGGCCCGGTACGGGTGGCTGGCAAGATCGAGCCGATCGAGATCGTCGATGTCATCTGGCAAGAAGACCTGTCCAACCTGACCAGTGTGCAACGCGCTATTCGTTCGGATGATTTGCAGGTGGCGGTCAGCAAGCTCACGCTGCGCTTCAAAGGCCGGGTGATCGAACTCAGCCCGGCGTCGCAGCCGCTCACGCTCGGCCGCAATCCGGATTCGAGCTTGGTCGTGGATAACGAGTGGGTGTCGCGCAATCACGCCATCATCGAATACAAGCGCGGTTATTTCATGATCGCCGACCGCAGCACCAACGGCACTTTCGTCAAGATTGGTGATGACGACGAACTGCGCCTGCACCGCGACGAAGTGCATTTACGCAAAGCCGGAACGGTCAGTCTCGGCCAGACCGTTGCGGTCAACGACGACAGCGTGCTGTATTTCCATTGCAGCCCCTGAGCCCCTGAGTCCCTGAGCCAGGGCGACCGCGCCAGCGGACCGCTCAGAGCGGTGCCGGTTGACGATGGCGAAACGCCAGCACGCGCGGATTGATCAGTCGTTTCCACAGCGGCGGCAGCAACGCCAACAGGAACATCGACGCATAACCGCCGGGCAATTGTGGGCTTGCCTGGTAGTGTCTGAGCGCCTGGTAGCGGCGGCGCGCGGTCTCGTGATGATCGGAGTGGCGCTGGAGCTGAAACAGCATCAGGTTGGTCAACAGATAGTTGGAGTTCCACGAGTGCAAATGCGTCGTGCGTTCATAGCGACCGCTGTCGAGGCGACGCCGCTCCAGCCCGTAGTGCTCGATGTAATTGATGATCTCCAGCGTGGTCGCGGCGGTGAGCCCCTGCGCCAGAAAAAACGCCGTGCCCAGTGGCCCCCAGGCAACGCCGACGATCAGCGCAAACGCCAGCGTCACCAGGCTCCAGCCGATCAGTTCGTTACGCCAATGCCAAGCCGATAAACCCAGCTTGCGCAGTCGTTCGGCTTCCAGGCGCCAGGCATTGCGCGTGTTCTTGAACAGGGCGCGGACCACGAACGGGTAGACGGTTTCATCGAAGCGCGCCGACGACGCATCCGCTGGCGTGCTCACGTGCAGGTGGTGGCCGCGTACATGTTCCACCTTGAAACCGGCATAGTTGACCGAGCACAACAACAATCCGCCGACCAAAGGCTCGAGTTTCGATGACTTGTGGATCAGCTCGTGCGCGACATTGATCGCCAATACACCGCTGACCACGCCCTGCGACAACAGCCAGCCGAGTTGCCCGTTCCAGGCCAATGGCAGGTTTTGAAATTGGCCACACGACCAGTACACCAAGGCCAACTGCAGCGGCAGACAAATCAGCGTCAGCCCGCGAAACCATAGTCCGCGATCCAGTCGCTCCGCTTCGGCGGCGTCTGGATTGCTGGCATCGCGACCGATCGCATAGTCGGCGAGCGGCAGCAGCACAAACAGAAAAAACAGCGGGAACCAGGTAGCCAAATTCGGTTGTGCCGTATGCACCGCCAGCCATGCCGAAACCGGCATCAAGGCCGGGGTGATGAAAGCCAACAAATAACCCAGGGCTTTTAGTCGTGACATGCTCGCTCCGCTCCGATTCGTGCGGAATTGTCGGCCATGCCGACGCTGCCGACAAGCAGAGGTAAAGGGGACGCCCGCAGCACGCGGCGGTTGATGGGGCTGGCAATGCATGGACAAATCAGCGGCGGGCGCTGTTGTCTCGACCTGGCGGGTGGCACCAGTAGGCTGAATTGGGCATGGCTTTGGATTTTTGACCGGTGTCGGTTCTTACCTGTCGGTCCCGTATGTAAGGGAGTAGAACCAGCTTCGATCTGACGGACGCGGCAGCGGGCCAACTGTTGCCATGTTGATCTGACTTTGGCGAGCGCGAACGTTGGCGTTACCGATACGCCACACGCGGCCTGGTTCCCGCAGATTTTGCGCGCGGAAAAGCAGGCACTGTTGCCCAATCGCTTCATGATCGACCCGACCGGAGACTGGGGCGGTTTCCAGGGCGCGGTCATCTCGCACGGGCTTCCCACCCGTCTGGCCTTTGTGCTTGCCGGGACGCCGGACGGGCCAGCGGCGCAGCATTTCGCTACGGCAGAGATTGCCGCTTCGACGATTCCCGATGTCGAGGTGTTTCCGGCCGAAGAATGGGTGGAGTTCTTCTTCGCCGATTCGACCCGACTGTCCACCGAGCTGGTGCTTTCTCCCTTCTACACCGGCTTCGCGCCCAACTACCCGCAAGGGGCAACCAGCCCCGGTGGCAGCAATGGGGCCATCCCCTATTTCATCATGCGCAGCGACTCGGGGGCGAGTGCCACCTGGGCGTCGGTGCAGATGGGTGCAGAGTGGTGGGACGATCACCAACATTTCGCCGCCGGGCATCTGGTCATTGCCCGTGGCAGCGACTACTTGCTGGTGAGCGCGGGCGATTGGAAGTCTGCCACCGACGTGGACGGTAACCTGATTCACGGTGGCACCGGTATCCTCGGACCATCGCTCGAATACCAGGAATCTTCGCTCAGCAACACGCTGTATTTCGATGATTTCGGCGACTTCCAGAGCAGCAACGAAATTGCCAGCGGCGGGCAGTTTGCCGTCGGCATCGACCAGGTGGTCGCCGACGAGCTGAACCAGGACTTCAGCTATGTTCGCAGCGACCTGTCGACGGCTTACAACCGTGCCGGAGACCCGGCGGATAGCGTCAATCGCAAGCTCGATTTCTTCTATCGGAACTTCCTGTACCTGCGCGCGCCGAACCTGTTCGTGGTCTACGACCAGGTGCAGGCAAAGCCGTCGAGCAATGCGATTGGCGAGTACAAGAAGCACATTCGTTGGCACACGCCCGCCTCGCCGGTGCTCACCGGAAGGCTCGCGCAACTGAACTACGGCGGGTCGCGACTGTTCATCGACAGCGTGCTACCGGCCAATGCCAACCTGGTGGTGGTGGACGAAATCAGCAACCCGGATCCCTGCGATGGCACCCTGCCGGCCTGTGTGCCCTTTGGCCTTGCCAACGCGGGCACCTATCGGATCGAGGTGCGAGATCCCTTGAACCCGTTGTTGGTTCGGTTTTTGACCGTGCTGCAGCCGGGTTCGGATAGCAGCAGCGCACCCAGCGATAGCCAGATCGCCTCGAATGATGGAAAGCTGATCGGTGTTGACATCGCGCAGGTCGGCGGTGCCCGCAATATCGTGCTCTTCAACAACCAGTCCGGCCAGGTTCCACCGCCGATCACCGCGACTGCCTACAACGTTCCTGGTTCGGCGTCCGCCGCGATCACGCACACCTTGCTTGGCGTCGTTCCCGACCAGCACTACGCGGTGGTCGTTGCCAATGGCGTCGTGCAGGTGGAGCAAAACCCGGGCGGCGACAAAGTGTCTTCGCCCGCTGGCGTGCTGCAATTTTCCACCGGCGCGCAGATTGTTTTCGGTAACGGGTTTGAATGACTGACGCGGCAAATCGTCCTCACCACGCGACCCTTGTTGCCGCCATTAGCTGGTTGCCGACCTGGCCTTGGTTGGCTTCGAAGGGTGAAGCGGCTTTTTGCTGTTGACAGAAAAAAATCGGTCGCTATCATGTGCGGCTGTCACGCGGGAATAGCTCAGTTGGTAGAGCACGACCTTGCCAAGGTCGGGGTCGAGGGTTCGAGTCCCTTTTCCCGCTCCAGATCAAAAACAAAACCTCGGACTCCCGAGGTTTTGTTGTTTTAAGGCTCGCTCACGTCCGCATCGGGACAGCGTTGCCGGTAACGCCATCCGGCCGGGTGGCAGAGTGGTCATGCAGCGGCCTGCAAAGCCGCGTACGTCGGTTCGATTCCGGTCCCGGCCTCCATGTAACGGTAATTTTCAAGAGCCCCGCGTCTGCGGGGTTTGTTTTTTTGCTGACGCTTCCCGTCGCGGGTCAATCCCGCGACAATCGCGACTTGGCCCGGATGGCGAAACAGGTAGACGCAAGGGACTTAAAATCCCTCGGCCACAAGCCGTGCCGGTTCGATTCCGGCTCCGGGCACCAACGCTATAGCATTGAAATACAAGGATTTAATCGGGTTTCTGATCGCCGATTACGTTGCCACTGAATGCGCCAGGTTTTCCCGTGTCACCACAATGTCACTGGCGCGAGTCAGGCGCGGGCATCGGGAAATGACGAAACCCGGCATCCGCCGGGCTCCGGCCGCGACCGTCGAACGCCGGTCAGTAGCGCCGATGCTTTTCCCACGCGCGTATCGGGAAGCGCGTCGCGGGGGCTAGGTTCCCCGCGCCATCAATCGCTCAGCCCGTTGCCTCGGCGAGTCGGTTTTCTGCGCCTGGCATGGCCGCTTCCGCGTCGCCGAGCTTCTGCGCCGCAGACGGGAATGACGGATCGGCGTGATTGGATCGGCCCAGCGGGTCGTCGTCAGCCTCGTGCAACGAGGCGGCTGGACTTGAGTTCGATCTGGGTCGGGCCGGGTAAGATGTCGCCGCTAAGCAAAGGAAGAACCAGGCGTGGCGATCAAGACGCAGGAATCAGACAGCAAGTCGCTGGGCAAGGCCGGGTCGGATGGACTTTGGGATCGGCGTCTGCGCGAGGCGGCGGTGTTGCTGATGCTGCCGGTGCTGGTGTATCTGGCGCTGTGCTTGTTCAGTTACAGCGCGGACGATCCGAGCTGGTCGCACGCCGGCGGCAACGACCCGGTGCGCAATCTGGGCGGGTCGGTGGGGGCGTGGACGGCAGATTCGCTGTTGCAGTTGTTCGGACTGATGGCGTTTGTGTTTCCGCTGTTGCTGCTCGGCATTGCCTGGCGGTTGGTGCGTGATCTGAATCCTTTGCCGGGATCGACGCGGGCGGATTCGGCTTGGCTATTGCTGGGTTGTGCGGGATTGCTGATCACCGGCAGCGCGCTGGCGCATTTGCATTTTGAGCCTTGGGCGCTGCGCTTGCCGGCGCACGCGGGCGGCTTGTTGGGTGAGCTGCTTGGACTGGCCCTGGGTTCGGGTTTGGGGATGTTGGGGGCGACGCTGATGCTGTTCGGCGGCTTTCTGGTGTCGGTTACGCTGGTCACCGGTTGGTCTTGGTTCGCGGTGATGGAAGGTATCGGTGATGGCACTTTGCGCTTTGCCGCCTGGACCATGGCGCGCTGGCGGCAGCGTTCGGCGCAGCGCGAAACGCGGGGGCTGCAAGCCGAGCGCGCCCTGGTGTTGAAAGTGGATCGGGTCAAGCAGGCCGGCCGCGAGCCGGTGCGCATCGAAGCGCCCTCACCACCGGTGGAGAAGAGTGAGCGCGCGGAGCGCGAATTGCAGATGCCGTTGTTCGCTGCCTTGCCCGCGGGTGAGTTGCCGCCGTTGTCCTTGCTCGACGAGCCGAAGCCGCAGGCACGCGGTTGGTCGGAAGAAACTCTGGAAGCGATGTCGCGGCAATTGGAGCTCAAGCTCAAAGAGTTCCGGATCGAAGCGGCCGTCGTCGGTGCCTATCCGGGGCCGGTGATTACCCGCTATGAAATGCAACCGGCGGCGGGTGTGCGCGGCGGCCAGATCAGCGCCTTGGACAAAGACATTGCGCGCGGCTTGAGCGTGCAATCGGTGCGCGTGGTCGATGTCATTCCGGGCAAGTCGGTGATTGGCATGGAGGTGCCGAACACGCGCCGCGAGATGGTCTATCTGTCGGAGATGTTGCGTTCCAGGGAATACGACAAATTGGCCTCGCCGCTGGCGTTGGCGCTGGGCAAGGATATTGGCGGTCGGCCAACGGTGGTGGACCTGGCCCGAATGCCGCATTTGCTGGTCGCTGGGACCACCGGGTCGGGCAAGTCGGTGGCGGTCAATGCGATGGTGTTGTCGCTGCTGTACAAGGCCACGGCGGACGAAGTGCGCCTGTTGATGATCGACCCGAAGATGCTGGAGCTGTCGGTTTATCAGGGGATTCCGCACCTGCTGGCGCCGGTGGTTACCGACATGAAAGAAGCCGCCAATGGCTTGCGCTGGTGTGTGGCCGAAATGGAACGGCGTTACAAGTTGATGAGCTGTGTGGGCGTGCGCAATCTCGGCGGTTTCAACAAGAAAGTAAAAGATGCCGAAGACGCCGGCCACCCGATCCTCGATCCGCTGTTTGTGGCGCGACCGGATCTGCCGGAATTACGCGCCGAGCCGCTGGAGAAGATGCCTCACATCGTGGTGATCATCGACGAGTTTGCCGACATGATGATGATCGTCGGCAAGAAGGTCGAAGAACTGATCGCGCGCCTGGCACAGAAAGCGCGGGCCGCCGGTATCCATTTGATTCTGGCCACCCAGCGGCCGTCGGTGGATGTGATTACCGGCCTGATCAAAGCCAATATCCCGACCCGGATTGCGTTTCAGGTCTCCAGTCGCATCGACTCGCGCACGATTCTCGATCAGGGCGGTGCCGAACAACTGCTCGGCAATGGCGACATGCTCTATCTCGCGCCTGGTACCGGCACGCCGGAACGTGTGCATGGCGCTTTTGTCAGCGATGAGGAAGTTCACCGCGTGGTGGCGCATCTGAAATCGCACCAGGGCGGTACGCGCTACCTCGCTGGCGTGCTGGAAGAAGTGCAAAGTTTTGGCGATGGCATGGTGATCGGCGCCAGCGGATTGCCCGAAGCCGACCCGGAAGCGGGCGGTGACATGGACCAGCTTTACGACCAGGCGGTGCGCATCGTTGCCGAATCGCGGCGTGCGTCGATTTCCGGCGTTCAGCGGCGATTGAAGATTGGTTATAACCGCGCCGCCCGCTTGATCGAAGAAATGGAAGCCCAGGGCGTGGTCTCTTCGCCCAGCCACAACGGCAACCGCGAAGTGCTGGCGCCGCCGCCGCCCAAAGATTGACGATATTGCTTCGGCTGTGGGTCGGGATGACGCCGGTGTTCGCAGCGGTAATCGGCGATAATGCCGCCCCGGCCGAAGTCGGGCCTGTTGGAATGTCGAATGTCTGCGCAATTGCTGGATGGAAAACGGATCGCCGACGCCTTGCTGCGCGCTATCGGGCAGCGGGTGCAGGTGCGGGTGGCGGCCGGGCAGCGCGCACCGGCGCTGGCGGTCATTCTGGTCGGCGACGATCCGGCTTCGGCGGTCTATGTGCGCAATAAACGTCGCGCCGGCAAGCACGCTGGCATCGTCACCCGCGACTACGACCTGTCGGCGACGGTGGCGTCGGAAACCTTGTTCGCCTTGATCGATCAGCTCAATGCCGATGCGGCGATCGACGGCATCCTGGTGCAATTGCCGCTGCCAGCGCATATCAACGCCGTCGAACTGATCCAGCGCATTCATCCGGACAAAGATGTCGATGGCTTTCACGCCGAAAACGTCGGTCGGCTGGCGCTGCGTCAGCCCGGGTTGCGGCCGTGTACGCCCAAGGGCGTGATGACTTTGCTGGCGCATACCGATCTGAAGGTTCGGGGTGCCGACGCGGTGATCGTCGGGGTCTCCAATCATGTCGGCCGACCGCTCGGTCTGGAGTTGTTGCTGGCGGGGGCGACGGTGACTTCGTGCCATCGCTTTACCCGACATCTGCAGGATCATGTCCGCGCCGCCGAATTGCTGGTGGTCGCGGTCGGCAAACCCGGGCTGATTCCGGGCGAATGGGTCAAGCCGGGTGCGGTGGTGATCGATGTTGGCATCAATCGCCTGGCGGATGGATCGCTGGTCGGCGACATGCAGTTTGCGGCGGCGGCCGAACGCGCCGCCTGGATCACGCCGGTACCCGGCGGGGTCGGACCGATGACCGTGGCGACGCTGATGCAAAACACGCTGGAAGCCGCCGAATGGCGTGAGGGTCGCGTGCCCACCGTGATGACCGAGGTCGAAGATGATTGAACGTTCGGGTTTTTTTGTGCGCAACGCCGGGCGTTTGGCAATGGTCTTGCTGTTCGGTGTGGCGCTGTCTGGCTGCGCGGCGCTGGCCGGCAAGCTTGCCGATCGACTTTCCGCCAGTCTCACCCAGGGGGTGATCAATCACGATGATCCGGAGACCGTGGCCGAAGGCCTGCCGGCCTACCTGATTCTGCTCGATGGCTTGATCGCCAACGATCCAAAAAACGCCGGGTTGTTGCTGGCTGGCGCCAAACTTTACAGCGCCTATGCGGGTGGATTCGTGATCGATACCGAGCGCCGCAAGCGGCTCGCGGATCGTGGTTTCGATTACGCCCGTCGTGGCGTTTGCGCACGCAATCCGGCGCTTTGCGGGGTGCTCGGTGACGGTGGTTTCGAGCTGTTTGCGCGCGCCATCGCCGACCAAAAAGCCGATACGGTCGAGGCACTTTACGTACTCGCCGCCAGTTGGGCAGGCTGGGTGCAGGCGGATTCGTCGGACTGGGCGCGGATCGCCGATTTGCCGCGCATCGAAGCGGTATTGAATCGGGTATCGGTAGCCGATCCGCACTACGATCACGGCAATGTGCTGGCGTATTTGGGTGTGCTGGATTGTCTACGACCGGAAAGCCTCGGTGGCAATCCAGTGCGCGGCAGCCAGCGATTGCTACAGGCTTTTGCCATCGGCGAGGGCAACAACCTGATGCCGAAGGCGCTGCTCGCCGAACAGTGTGCACGCCAGCTGTTTGACCAGGAAACCCATGACCGCGTGCTCAACGAAGTGCTGGCTGCCGATGCCCGTGCGGAAGGGTTTACGCTATCCAATACCATCGCCCAGCGTCGCGCGCGGGAACTTCTCCAATCTGGAAAGGATTATTTCTGATGTTCAACAAACTGATGATGGTGGCGCTGTTGGTGGCGGCCGGTGCGGTCGATGCCGATGTGTTGAAATTGGCGACGGTAGCGCCCGAGGGCACCAGCTGGATGAAAGAAATGCGCGCCGCCGGCGAGCGCGTCAAACAACGCACCGAGGCGCGCGTCGAGATCAAATTTTTCCCGGGCGGGGTGATGGGCAACGACATCGCCGTGCTGCGCAAAATAAAATTGGGACAGTTGCAGGGCGGGGCGTTTTCGGGTGCCGAGCTGTCGCCGGTTTTCGCCAGCGCGCAAATCTATAGCCTGCCATTTTTGTTTGCTGATCTGGCCGAAGTGGCGGCCGTGCGGGTCCAGGTCGATCCGCTGATCCAGGCTGGATTGCAGCAGGCCGGCATGGTCGCGGTCGGCATGTCGGGTGGCGGTTTTGCTTATCTGATGAGCACCCAGCCGATCCTCAACAAGGCCGAATTGATGGCGACCAAAGTGTGGGTGATGCAAAATGACCGTATCGCCCAAGTGGCTTTTGCCGAGGCCGGGGTCAAACCGATCGCGCTGCCACTCGGCGACGTCTACACCTCGCTACAGACCGGCCTGCTGGAAACCGTGGCGATCACTACCAGCGGTGCGATTGCCTTTCAGTGGCACACCAAGGTCAAACATGTGGTGGATTTGCCGCTCAGCTATGTGATGGGCATCCTGGCGATCGACCAAAAACCGTTTTTGCGATTGACGGTGGCCGATCAGCAGGTCGTGCGCGATGAGTTTGCCGCTGCGTTCAAAGCGCTGGATGTGGCCAACCTCAGCGACAATGACCGGGCGCGATCGGTGCTGATCAAACAAGGACTGAAGTTTCAAGTCCCCGATGCCGGTGAAATCGCCTACTGGCGTGGCATTGGCGATGCGACCACGGCCAAGCTGTTGGCCGCTGGCAGTATCTCGGCAGAGTTGCTGGCGCGCATTCGCCAGGCGCAGGCGGAGTATCGCCAGCGCGCCGCAGCGGCGAGCGGGTCGGTCGCCAAGTGAGGACCAGCTTGCCACGATGGCTGATCGCCATCGGTCGGCTGGAGAATCTGCTGATCAGCGTATTTGCGCTGGCATTGGTGGTGCTGGCGGGATTGCAGATCGTGCTGCGGTTGGCCGAGAACGGTCTGGTCTGGCTGGACCCGGTGTTGCGGGTTTTAGTGCTGTGGGTCGCCTTGCTCGGCGCGCTCGCTGCCGCACGCCATGACAAACACATCAGCCTGGATGTGCTCGGTCGCCTGCTCACCGGCCGGCTGCGTCGCTACGCCCGATTCGTCAGTCTCGGCTTTGCTGCCGTGATCGCAGCGCTGTTATGCCATGCCTCGCTCGGGCTGATCGCGGTCGATCGTGAATCCGGCACCCTGTTGGCCGGGGCGGTGCCGGGATGGTGGGCGGAACTGATTCTGCCGGTGGTGTTTGGCCTGTTGACCTTGCGCTTTCTGCTGCGTGCGCTGATCGATCTACCGCCGCCCACAGTGCCCGGAGCGCCGCCATGAGCTGGCTGCTGGGATCGGTTTTACTGCTGCTTGCCTTGCTCGGTGCGCCGCTGTTCGCCTTGATCGCTGCGCTGGCATTTCTCGGCATGCGGGCGGCGGGTTACGACGACACCGGGGTTGCCGCAGAGTTTTACCGGCTGACCGAAATGCCGGTGCTGATCGCGATTCCACTATTCACGCTGGCCGGTTATTTGTTGAGCGAAAGCAAGGCGCCACAGCGTCTGGTGCGGCTGACCGAAGCCTTGCTGGGTTGGTTGCACGGCGGCTTGGCGATCGTTGCGCTGCTCGCCTGCGCGATTTTCACCGCGTTTACTGGCGCTTCCGGCGTCACCATCGTGGCGATCGGTGGCTTGCTGTTGCCGGCCTTGCAGCAAGCGCGCTATCCGGATCGCTTTTCGCTCGGCTTGATTACCACGTCGGGCAGCCTTGGCTTGTTGTTCGTGCCCTCGGTGCCGCTGATTTTGTATGGCATCGTCGCGCAGCAGATGGGCACCACGCCCAGCGTCAGCATCGACGACATGTTTTTGGCGGGCATCCTGCCGGGCCTATTGATGATCGGCGTGCTCGCCGCCTACGGCATGTGGAAAGCGCCGCCGCGGGCGCACGATCAGCCGTTTTCTGGTCGCGAAGCAAGGTCGGCGATCTGGGATGCACGGTTTGAATTGCCGTTGCCGTTGATCGTGCTCGGCGGCGTTTACGGTGGTTACTTTGCGGCATCGGAAGCAGCGGCGGTAACCGCGTTCTATGTGTTGGCGGTGACCGTTTTCATCCGCCGCGAAATTGCGTTCGCGGCGTTGCCCGCCTTGATTCGCGAAGCGATGATGCTGGTGGGCGCCATTCTGCTGATTCTTGGTGTATCGCTGGCGCTGACCAATGTCATCGTCGATGCCGAAATCCCGGCGCGACTGGTGCGCTGGGTCAATGCCCATGTCGCCAACAAGTGGACCTTTCTGCTGTTGCTCAATGGTTTTCTGATCGTGCTCGGCATGTTGCTGGACATCTTTTCGGCGACCGTGCTGGTGGTGCCGATTCTGCTGCCGATTGCGCTGCATTACGGCATCCACCCGGTGCACTTGGGCATCATCTTTCTCGCCAACATGCAGATCGGCTACTTCACCCCACCGGTCGGCATGAACTTGTTTATCGCCAGCTACCGCTTCAACACGCCGGTACTGGCCTTGGTTCGATCCTGCCTGCCATTTTTCTGGCTGCTGCTCGCCTGCGTTTTGCTGATCACCTACTGGCCTGGCCTATCGCTGGCGTTGCTGTAGGTCGGGCGGCAAGCCGACCTGGTGGGCGTGGATTGAGCGCGTCGGGCGGAAGCCCGACCTACCTGGCTTTGACCGCGAACGCGTGAGCGAGCAGGCCAGGATCAAAGCCTGCGGCCGGCTGTAGTCCGGCGGCGTGTCGATAGAGCACCGCCGAATAGATGCCGGAAAGTGCCGATTGCACCAGCGCCAAGGCGATCATGCACCCCACGCCGATGGCAAAAATGCCGCCGCCCAGCCAAACCTGTTGGTTGACGAAGGCCAGCACGCCGAACGCGCCGAACGCAAAAACCAGCACAAACTGGAGCAGGCCGAACAGCAGACCGACGCCACCCTGGCCGATCACGTTCTCGCCCCAGGTTTGCTTCAACAGCAGCGCGCTTTCCTTGACCGCGTCGAGCGGGCCGACATCGCGCATGACCAGCACCGGCACGGTCAAAAAGCTGACCACGGTCCAGGCCGCGCCGATCAAGCCGGTGATCCACTTGCCGATCAAACCGGAGCGTTCTTCGATGGCGCGCAAAATCATGCCAACGGTGGCGGCGATGGCAGCGTAGCCGAGAATGACGCCGAATTTGCTGCGGGCGATGCGCAGGCCATCGGCCACGGTTGGGTCGCCGCCTTCCAGGCGAATCATCGCGGCGCCGACCAAAGCGGAGTTGAAGTAAAAAATCACGAAGTACTGCACCAGATAAAACAGAAAACCCCAGACATACAGCCAGGCCGGTGGCGATTGCTGCGATCCGCTGATCGCTTTCAAATCCAGCAGGCCGAATAGCGGCAGCATGAAACTGGCGATGACCACCAGTGTGGCAATCGCCGATACCGCCGGAAACACCAGCAGTTCCTTGTCCTGCTGCAACACCTGGGCACTGGCTTTGATCAGACACCAACTGCGCTTGAATTGATCGAACTTGGCGTGATCCTCGGTGGCGGGGATGGCAAGCGTAGCAAAAGTGCATCTGGTTGGATTTGACCCGCGCGGCCGCGCTGCGCCAGCGGCTTCAGCCGCGCTCGTACCAACCTTTGGATCGATTCACCACCCGCACCACCAGCAGCATGACCGGTACTTCGATCAGTACACCGACCACGGTGGCGAGTGCGGCGCCGGATTCAAAGCCAAACAAACTGATTGCTGCGGCGACCGCAAGCTCGAAAAAATTGGACGCGCCGATCAAAGCGGAAGGGCAGGCGATGGCATGTTTCTCGCCGAGCGCACGATTCAAGCCATAGGCAAGACTGGCATTGAATAGCACCTGGACCAGAATCGGCACCGCCAGCAACGCGATGACCAGCGGCTGCTCGATGATCGCTTGGCCCTGAAACGCAAACAGCAGCACCAGGGTCGCCAGCAGTGCGACGATCGACCACGGGCCGACCCGAGCCATGGCGGTGTCGAACGCTGCCTGGCTGATGGCCAGCAATGATTTGCGCCAGAGCTGGGCGATGATGACCGGAATCACGATGTACAGAACCACCGAAGTCATCAGCGTCGCCCACGGCACCGTGATCGCCGACAGCCCGAGCAGAAACGCCACCAGTGGCGCGAAAGCAACGATCATGATGCTGTCGTTCAACGCCACTTGTGACAGCGTGAATAGCGGGTCGCCGTTGGTCAGGCGGCTCCACACAAACACCATCGCCGTGCAGGGCGCAGCGGCGAGCAGGATCAGGCCGGCGATATAGCTATCGATCTGATCGGCAGGCAGTAGCGGCGCAAACCAGTGACGGATGAATAGCCAGGCCAGAAACGCCATCGAAAATGGCTTCACCATCCAGTTTACGAACAGCGTCACGCCGATGCCGCGCACATGCTGGCGCACTTCTGCGAGCGCGGAGAAATCCACCTTCATCAGCATCGGAATAATCATGATCCAGATCAGCACGCCGACCGGCAAATTGACCTGCGCGACTTCCATCCGACCGATGGCCTGAAACCAATCCGGCAGCCACTGGCCGACGCCAACGCCGGCGAGGATGCAGAGAAATACCCACAGGCTCAGGTAGCGCTCGAACCGATTCATGGGCGCAAGTTGGGAGGGTTCGACGATTACTTCGCACGGCACGGACATGGCAACTCCTGGTTGGATTCGGTCAATTCGACAAAGCACCCAATCGGTCGAGTGCCGATTGCAGTGCGACCGGGTCGTGCGCGAGCGTGTCGAGCGGCAGCGCCAGCAGGGCTTCGATGCGGGTGCGCAGGAGGCGATAAGCGGCGAAAAACGCGGCGTCAATTTCGGTCGGGCTGCCGACCGCATGCGCCGGATCAGCCACCCCCCAATGCGCGCGCAGTACGCGGCCAAGATAGGCCGGGCAGGTTTCGCCGGCGGCATTGGCGCAGACGGTGATAACGATATCCGGCGTTACCGGCAAGTCATCCCAGGACTTGCTGTGCAAGCCGGTCGTAGCGATCCCGTTGCGGCTGAGCAGGGCGAGCGCCCGTGGGTGCACCTGGCCGGTCGGATGGCTGCCGGCGCTTTGCGACCGCCAGTCGGCCGGGGCAAGATGATTGAACGTGGCCTCGGCCAGAATCGAACGGCAGGAATTGCCGGTGCAGAGAAACAGAATATTCATTGCGTGGTCTCGACTAGTCGTTTTGGGTGCGGGCGTTTCCGGTCGCAGTGGTTGCGCACGTATGGCAACTCAGCCGGTCACGCGCAGGACTTCGCTTGGCGGCGGGTGCTCGCAGCAGTGGCCCCGCATTGCTCCGGGTGGCCGGTGCAACAGTGCGCGGTCAGATAGCCGATCAACGCGTCCATCAGCGCCAATGCCGCGCGATAACGCTGATAGCGACCTTCCTGCGTCACCGTGATCAACTGCGCGTGGGTGAGCGCCTTCAAGTGAAAGGAAAGATTGCTCGGCGGCAGCGCCAGCGTGGTGGCGATCTGGCCGGCGACCAGGCCATCTGGCGCGTGTTTGACCAGCAGCCGATAAATATCCAGCCGTAGTCCGGAAGCCAGACATTCGAAAGCGCTGAGGGCGGTGGCACGGGTGATCTTCATCGGCATCGCTTCAATGTTTCAACAAGTATTGAAATAATACTAGCGCGCAAAACTGAAAACAGCAAGCCGACTGATCAGAATGGCAGCAGCGCTGCGGTGGGAACGCTACTGCGGGAGCGAGGTTGTGGCAGTGCTGCTGTGGGAGCAAGGCCTGCTGTGGGAGCGTCGACAAGCGTCGCGACTGTCGAGTTGGCGAGCATCGCGTCGTCGGCGCAGTTGTCACGGGCGGGCGCAGGATTCGCCAAACGCCGGTCGGCCTAGGACCGCGCGTCGCCCAGGCTCATGCCGTATTCAATCGGCGCCTTGAGGTAGAACAGGTCGATTTTTTCCTCGCGCAGGCGTAAAAACAGCCGATCAGCATCGGCAGCGCTGAGCGCCATCGTCAGCTCCATCGGCTGATCGGCCAGCTCGAAGAAATGCGCCGAATGCAGCTTGCCGTGATGACCATAGCCCTCGCTGGCGGCAATCAAAGTGGCGCCGTGAATGCCGAGCCGCTGGGCTTCCTGCAATAGCCAATCGGCGAGCGGCTGGCCGCCGTGTTTGCGATCCTGCTGGGTGAAAAAAGTCAGTTGAAAGCCTTGCATGATTGCCTCCTTGATCGGTGTCGCTTCAACCCAAGAAGCGCCGCAACATCACCGCGCTCGCCAAGCCCATTAACGTCATCGTCAACGACCCCAACACATGTAGCGCAATCGCCGCCGTCGCCCAGAGTACGCGGCCTTGTTGCAGCAACAGCGTCACCTCGGCCGAAAACGTCGAAAACGTCGTCAATCCACCAAGAAATCCGGTGATCACCAACAAGCGCCACTCCGGCAACAGGCCGGGATGCTGGGCAAACACGCTGATGGCGACGCCGATCAGATAGCCGCCAATCAGATTGGCGGCCAGCGTCCCCGGCGGAATCGTCGGGAATAGCGCATTCAGTGACATCCCCAACAGCCAGCGCAGCACGGCGCCACCCGACGCGCCGATACTGATCGCCAGAATCGAATACCACATTGGTCCGTCCTTTTGTCATGCTCGCGACCGCCGCCCAAGCAGCCTCCGGATTCGGCGGGAGTCGTTGCCCCATCATCCGCAGCGCTTGGGCGCCCAGGCGATCCGCACCGATGCGAACCACTAAGCCTCCGCATGGTATCGGCCAGCGGCGGCAAAATCGATGCGGCTATTCAGCGCTGTCGGCGGCTTGCGGCGGAAGTGCAGCGGCTGACCCGGCGTCCAGCCGGCTGCGGCGCGATCTGCGGCCGCTGGGTAACGATGACGAACCGGCTTGGTCACTCGGAACCACGGTCTGCGGCGCATTCGCCCATCCATGGTCACCGGCATTGGCCAAACTCGCGGTGGCCGGTGGCACTCAGGCGACCGGCGGTACTGACTGATTGGCACGGTTACTGCTTTCGATTGGGTACATTGCCCCCTGTTGGGTGCCCTGGCGATCTGCCCATCCGTGCCACGCTCTGCACTCCGGTTTTCTCCCGAGGAATTGCCCGATCATGGCGATGTGGTGCAGCTTTATCTGGTCAATTGCCGCAGCGGGCGGACCGAGAGCCACCATGCTGCGCTCAGTGTGGAAGGCGCATGGCAGTGCGCGCGCACTGGTCAGTTATTCGATGTGCACCCCAGAAAAGACGTGTTGATGGGCTGGACACCGCTTACCGAAGCGCAACTGATCAAATACGCCGAGCGGCGGCGGTTGCGGCGCTGATTCGGCGCTGCGGCCAGGCCGGTTGGCAGCGCTGGATTGCCAGCTTGCGCCGAATGGAAATGGTGGGCGGTACAGGGCTTGAACCGGTGACCCCTGCGGTGTGAAAGCAGAATTGTGAGTGTCCAGAAGGCGCGATTTGTATCTGAACCCAGACCAGCGGCGCGCACTGCTGACGGCGCTACCAGACGACAGCGCCGCCTTCTACGTGGTCTGTGCCTGCTTCCCATGCGGTCGGGCGCTGTTGCAGCGCTGACCGTGGCCGACTTCGACGCGCGAGCAAAGACGCGGACGATACGCTGCGACAAGACCGACGCGGCCGCGGGCCGCAAGATACTTCTGCTGCAGAACGTGGCTGAACTGATGCGCGAGCAAGCAAGGCGGAAGCTTCCGACCGCGCCCCTGTTTTCGCGATGGGACGGTAGCGCCTGAAACAAAGATCGGTGGAAGTCGCCGATTCGTGCGGCTGCCAACGCGGCGAAGCTGCCAGCGGGGACATGCGCCTACACGCTGCGCCATTCCGGAATTACTGACCTGGTTACCGGTGGGCTCGATTTGTTCACCGTGGCCAAGCTGGCCGGAACTTCGGTGGCGATGATCGAAGCGCATTACGCGCAATTGCAGCAGCAGGAGCGCGCGCGCGATGCGCTCGCTGGGCTGGTGCGGTAACTTGCGATCTGTATAGCCACGGTATACGCTGTGGCCATGATCCGCAGCTTCCGGCACCAAGGCATCGAAGCCTTCTTTCAGACCGGAAGTACGGCCAACGTACAAGCAAAGCACGTCGCGCGCCTTCGACTCCAATTGGCGCGTCTGAACGTGGCGCGCGAGGCCAAGGACATGAATGCGCCCGGCTGGAAGCTGCACCTGCTCAAGGGGAGGTTGAAAGACCAATGGGCGGTATCCGTCAGCGGCAATTGGCGGCTGGCCTTTACCTTTGAGCATGGCGACGCCGTGCTGGTTGATTATCAGGACTACCATTGAGGCAATGACGATGAACATGCACAACCCGCCCCACCCTGGCGAAGTACTGCGCGACTGGCTGGACGGCGTCACCGTCACCGAGGCCGCCGCGCGTTTGGGTGTCACCCGCGTGGCGCTGTCCCGCGTGCTGAACGGCGCAGCCGCTGTCAGTGCGGAAATGGACCTTCGGCTATCCAAAGCTCTGGGCACCACGCCGGGAAGCTGGCATGCGATGCAGTCTGCCTACGACATGTGGCAGGCGCAGCGCGCGTTCCGCGCGAAGGTGCGGCCGATCCACGAAGGCGTGGCAGACTGAAGCATGGCATTGGAGACGCATGCAGAATGGGCGCGCACGCGATGCGCTCGCGGGGTGTCGCTATAAACCGCAAGCGCAATGCGTTTCCGCTGGTCTTCCTGATGGACCAAGCCGAAGACGCCGCGCGGTTTGAACGGATCCGACCACTGACGGGCACCCCGATATCGGTGACCTACCGACTGCGGTTTTCTGCGCGCGACCTGCACTTGGAGTTCTCCGACCGTCGGCCGAGGCAAGCGTTTGCAGTCCGGTATCGCGTAGCCCGCGCCGTCAAGCATCGCGGCGGTTTTGACCTTCGGCGACGAGGATGAAGAGTGAAGCTCCGCCCAGCTCATCAAAGCATCACTGAGCCGCTTCGACCATGCCACGATCAACGCGAACCGCGCGCATGAACGCTTCCTGCTTGTTCGCCATACCAACCCCCTAGCTTGAGTGGGGAAACGCAGGCATTGCCGTATTCCTGCCGTATAGAGACGACAAAGGCCCGCCGAAGCGAGCCTAAGGCGTTGCGCAGAAATAACTTGCGCAGATTGCGCAGGACTTTCGTTCGCCTGCAAGGCGCACAAAGGGGAGCATAGTCGGACTATGTGACGCTTTGTGCAACGACGCAGGCGGGCGAAAGAACCAGCAAGATGGGTAAGTTATTTCTGCGCGACGCCTAAGTCGTTGTTGCTATTGGTGGGCGGTACAGGGCTTGAACCTGTGACCCCTGCCGTGTGAAAGCAGTGCTCTACCGCTGAGCTAACCGCCCGACTTGCGGGAGCCCGGCAGTCTACGGAGCCGAGCGCCTGCGGTCAACCGCAATGGGCGCTTGGCCCAGCTATTTTTTTGATCGGGGCGTACGGGCGCGGGTTTTGGTCGCCCGCGTTTTGGCCGATGGGCGGGGGCTTTGGTTTGGCGTTGACGCGCGCACCGCCGTTTTGGTGATGCCTGTCTCTGGCGCACCACGGCGCCCGGCACCGCGCACGACCCGGTCAGCGGACTGGCTGGGAGCGGCTAGTTTGCGGTGGTCGGGTGGCGACGCCGCGAGGTCAAGAAAATCGACTTCGGGCAGCAGCTTGCCGATGCGTTGACTGAAAGATTTGGCCGATTCGGCGGCCTGCTCCAGTGCCAGTCGCGCCGCCTGACTGGCCCAATCGGTCAATTGCATGGGATCGATGCTGACCACCCGCTTGAACAGGCTCGGCCAGTCACTGACGCGGGCATCGCGGAGCTGACACAGGGTTTGCGTGCGCTTGCCAATGCTATAAGTGAGGATGATGTGGCTGGCCGCAGCCGTGCCGATATTGGCGATCGGCCAGGCGCGACGCAGCCAGCGGCCGCCGACCCAGCGCGCGGCTTTGTCGGTCAGCCATTGTGAGGCTTGACGGGCCAGTTCATCGGCGCCGAGGTTGGTGGCAGCGATCGCCAGTACCGCCACTTTTTCTCCGTGTTGCGGAATCTTCACTTCGTACAACGCCAATGTTTCGATCACCAGTTCGGCCTGCAAGCTGCTGACCAGCGCGCTGTCGAGCAGCGGGCCGAAGGCGAATGACGTCACCCGACTCAAGCCCGGAATCGCGCTGGACAGCGCGGTGAGGGCGCCGATGGCGCCGGCTTGCAGGCATTTGCTGCGTACCAGGATTTGCTGCAATTGCTCGCGGGAAGATTCTGGGTAGCGTGCCCGCAGCGCGGCCACCCGTGCTTGCGCCGCATCGCGGTCGGTGCGCATCACCGATTCCCACAAAGACAAGGCGGTTTTTTTCATGCGGCGAGTGTAGTCGGTGACGTCACGCAGTGGCGGCCGCCGCAGCCATGGCCGGGCGGCGCGCTAATCCAATTGGTATCTGGCTAGCGTTCGACGGGCTGCGGCGCCGGCCGGGTGGCGGATCGGTAGAGCAACAGGCCAACCCCGCCGAGCACGCACAAGCCGGCGATCTGGCCAAAATGCCAGGCCAGCGGCAGCGCCAATACGTCGGGGCGTTCGCTGAGCACAATCGGAATGGCGATGGCGATGCCCATCAGCGCTTCGCCGGTGATCAGCCCGGCCGAAAACAAGGTGCCGGGACGATGGATGCGATCGCGTCCGGCATCATCCCCTGGCGCCAACTGGTGCTTGCGTTCGACCAAATGCGCGAGCACACCGCCGAGGAAGATCGGCACCATCAGTTCCAATGGCAGGTAGATGCCGATGGCAGCGGCGAGTACCGGCACCCGGAAGCTGGACCCGCGCGCCTTGAGCCAGTTGTCAAAGGCAATGATCAGGCCACCGATCACGCCGCCAATGGCGATCATGTCCCACGGCAGTTTGCCGCCGAACATGCCTTTGGCCACCGAGGCCATCAAGGCGGCCTGGGGCGCGTTCAAAGAGTTCGGGTGTGCCGGCGTCGGCGGCCCGATGCCATAGGCGCTGGCCAGCAGGTTCAACACCGGCGCCATCACCAGCGCGCAAGAGAGCGCACCGATACCGAGCATCAACTGTTGCTTCCAGGGCGTGGCGCCGACCAGGTAACCGGCTTTCAGATCCTGCAGATTGTCACCACCGACTGCGGCGGCGCAGCAGACCACGGCACCGATCATGATCGCGGCCACCGCGCCGATCTTGGAGTCGGAACCGAGCAGCAACATCAGCACCACCGAGGCGAACAGGATGGTGGCGATGGTGATGCCGGAGACTGGATTGTTCGACGAGCCCACCAGCCCGGCCAGATAAGCGGAAACCGACACGAACAAGAACCCGGTAACGATCATGATGATGGTCATCGGCACGCTCACGCTCCACTGCTGCACGATCATCTGATACAGCGCCAGCAGCGGCAGCGTGAACAGCACCAAAGCGATCAGCATCCACTTCATCGGCAGATCGCGCTCGGTGTCGGCGACTTTTTCGCTACTGCCTTTGCGCGCAGCATTGATGCCACTTTTCACGCCCGAGAGCAGCGAATTGCGCAGCGAAAACAAGGTCCAGATGCCACCGATCAACATCGCGCCGACGCCCAGATAGCGGATCTTCTCGGCACGAATCAGTCCGGCCGCATCGGCGGCGCTCAATCCGACCAATTGACTCATCAGCGCCGGGTCGGTGTGCTGAAAAAACGCGTGGTAGATCGGAATGGCAATGTTGTAGGACAAAATGCTGCCAGAAACCACCACGATGCCGATATTGAGGCCGACGATGTAGCCAACGCCGAGCAGGGCCGGCGACAGATTGGTGCCCATGTAGCCGAGAAACTTGCCAAAAAATGTGCCGCCTGCGGCCGCATCCGGAATCATCCGCAGGCCACTTTCCGCCATCAGCTTGACGATGGCACCAATCAGCGATGACAGCGCCAATATTTTCAGACCCGGCCCGGGATTGTCACCGGCCTTCAGTACCTCGGCGGCCGCCTTGCCCTCGGGAAACGGCAGCGGATTCTCGACGATCATCGTGCGCCGCAACGGCACCGAGAACAACACGCCGAGCAGTCCGCCGAGACCGGCGATGGCAAACACCCACGAATAGCGAAAGTCTTGCCAGTAGCCGAGCAACACCAGTGCGGGCAGGGTGAAGATCACCCCCGCCGCGATCGACGAACCCGCCGACGCACCGGTCTGCACGATATTGTTTTCGAGAATCGTGCCGCCTCCCAACACCCGCAGCACCGCCATCGACACCACCGCCGCCGGAATTGCGGTCGCGATCGTCAGCCCGGCGAACAGCCCCAGGTAGGTATTGGCCGCCGCCAGAATCATCGCCAGGATGATCGACAGAATAATTGCGCGCGCAGAGAGTTGTCGTGGCTCAGCCGTACTCATGAAACCTCCAGTTTGTCAGGGATGGCAGCAGTCGCCGAGCTTGGCTTCCACCCGCCATTCCGTCAAGGCGTGGGCCGCGCGGATTGAACCCGGCGCGGTGTTGCCCTGGAAAACCCGGCGTTGCGCACCCGGTTTCGGTAACCTTGGCGGCTGCAAACCGGCAAGGGATCGACACCATGGACTACGACCGTTATGACCGCATTCGGGCTTTGCAGTGGCAGGGCACGGCGCTGCGCTTGTTGGATCAACGCCGACTGCCGATGGAGGAAGTTTTTATCGACTGTCACAGTGCCGCGGCGGTGGCAGCAGCGATTGCCAATCTGAGCGTCCGCGGCGCACCAGCGATTGGTATTGCTGCGGCCTACGGAGTGGTGCTGGCGGCACGTCAGCGGACGTCTGCGGATGGGTGCATCGACCGTGCTGGCCTGGCCGCTGACCTGCGCGAACTGGCGGCTTCCCGACCGACCGCGGTCAACTTGTGCTGGGCACTCAAGCGCATGCAGCGACTGCTCGATGCCGGCGCGAGTGTCGCCGCATTGGCGGCCGAAGCGGTCGCGATTGAACGCGAAGATCTGGCGGCCAATCGCCACATGGGCAGTTTGGGCGCGGCGCTGATCGCGCCGGGCAGTGGTGTGCTCACGCATTGCAACACCGGCTCGCTGGCCACCGCTGGCTTTGGCACGGCGCTCGGGGTGATTCGTGCGGGGGTCGCCAGCGGGCGCATTGCGCGCGTGTTCAACACCGAGACTAGGCCCTGGTTGCAGGGCACCCGGCTGACCGCCTGGGAGTTGTTGAAAGATGGCATCGACGCCAAGTTGATTGTGGATTCGGCGGCGGCGCATTTGATGCGCACCGGTGCCGTGCAATGGGTGATTGTCGGTGCCGATCGGATCGCGGCGAATGGCGACACCGCCAACAAGATCGGTACTTATCAATTGGCCATTTGTGCGCGCCATCATGGCGTCAAGTTCATGGTGGTGGCGCCAGCGTCCACGGTGGACCGACAAACCGCCAGTGGCAGCGACATCGAGATTGAGTTGCGCGACGCCAGCGAGTTGCTTCAATCCGCTGGGCAACGGGTTGCGGCAGTGGGCGTGCAGGCGTTCAATCCGGTATTCGATATCACCCCGGCCGACTTGATTGATGTGTTGGTGACCGAGCGTGGCGTGATGCCATCGCCCGACACCGCAAAACTGGCGATGACGTTCGCGGAAACTTAGGCGTTGCGCAGAAATAACTTGCGCAGATTGCGCAGGACTTTCGTTCGCCTGCAAGGCGCACAAAGTGGAGCATAGTCGGACTATGTGACGCTTTGTGCAACGACGCAGGCGGGCGATAAGAACCAGCAAGATGGGCAAGTTATTTCTGCGCGACGCCTTAGCCGCTGCGCGGCTTGATGCGGCGCCAAAGAGCGCCTTGCAGAGACCGCAAACCGGGGCGAATCGACCCCCCTCGTGCTATCATCCCGCGCTTACGTGACCCCCGGTAACGGGTGCTCCGCCGCTGTTGGCGACTGGTCGCATTTCTTGCAAAGGCAGCAAAACCAAGATGTCAGAGTTTGCCAAGGAAATTATCAAGGTCAGCATCGAAGACGAGATGCGTCAGAGCTACCTGGATTACGCCATGAGCGTGATTGTGGGGCGGGCACTTCCAGATGTGCGTGATGGCCTGAAACCGGTGCATCGGCGCGTGCTGTTTGCCATGAACGAACTCGGTTGTGCCTTCAACAAACCCTATTTCAAGTCGGCGCGTATCGTCGGTGACGTGATCGGTAAATACCATCCGCACGGCGACACCGCGGTCTACGACACCTTGGTGCGCATGGCGCAGCCATTTTCGTTGCGTTATCTGTTGATCGACGGCCAGGGCAACTTTGGCTCGGTGGATGGCGACTCACCGGCGGCCATGCGTTACACCGAAGCGCGCATGTCGAAGATCGCCCACGAGCTGCTCGCCGACATCGACAAAGAGACCGTCGATTTCACCCCCAATTACGACGAAAAAGAACTCGAGCCCTCGGTGCTGCCGACGCGCATTCCGAACTTGCTGGTCAATGGCTCGGCCGGCATCGCGGTCGGTATGGCGACCAACATTCCGCCGCACAATCTGGGCGAAGTGATCGACGCCACGCTGGCGCTGATCGACGATCCGGAAATCAGCATCGACGAGTTGATGCAGGTGCTGCCCGGTCCGGACTTCCCGACGGCGGGCATCATCAATGGCGCCAGCGGCATCATCGAGGCTTACCGCAGCGGCCGTGGCCGGGTGCTGATCCGCGCCCGCGCCGACATCGAAACCGATGCCGATGGCCGCGAAGCGATCATCGTCCACGAGCTGCCGTATCAGGTGAACAAGGCGCGGCTGATCGAAAAAATCGCCGAGCTGCACAAAGAAAAGAAGATCGAGGGCATCGCCCCGGATGGTCTGCGGGATGAGTCCGACAAAGATGGCATGCGCATCTTTATCCAGGTCAAACGCGGCGAACAGGCCGATGTGTTGCTGAATAACCTGTTCCAGCAAACGCAGATGGAAACCGTGTTCGGCATCAATATGGTGGCGCTGATCGACGGCCAGCCACGCTTGCTGAATCTGAAGCAGATTCTGCAGGCGTTCGTGCGCCATCGCCGCGAAGTGGTGACGCGGCGAACAATTTTTGAACTGAAAAAAGCCCGTTCGCGCGCGCACATTCTGGAAGGCCTGACGATCGCCTTGGCCAACATCGACGAGATGATCGAGTTGATCAAATCCTCCGGCAGTGTCGCCGTCGCCCGCGCGCGCTTGTTGGAGCGACGCTGGGAACCCGGCCTGGTGCGCGCCCTACTGGCGGCGACCGGCGCCGGTGCGTCGCGGCCAGAGTCATTGCGCGACGAAGAAGGTCTCAACGAAGACGGCTACCAGTTGTCCGAGGAACAGGCCAAAGAAATTCTCGACATGCGGTTGAACAAGTTGACCGGCCTCGAGCACGAGAAAATTACCGACGAATACAAGCAACTGCTGGAAGTCATCCGCGGACTGATTGCGATCCTCGAAGATCCCAACCTGCTGCTGGAGCTGATTCGTGCCGAACTGCGGCAAATCAAGGAAGCCTTCGGCGACCAGCGGCGCACGGTGATCCAACACAATCACGAAGACATTTCCAACGAAGACTTGATCGACAAGCAGGAGCTGGTGGTCACGCTTTCGCATGCGGGTTATGCCAAGGCGCAACCGGTCAGCGACTATCGTTCCCAGCGCCGTGGTGGCCGCGGCCGGTCGGCGACCGCGATCAAAGAAGAAGATTTCATCGAGAACCTGCTGGTGGCCCACAGCCACGATACGATTCTCTGTTTCACCAGCAATGGCCGGGTCTTCTGGCTGCGTACTTTCCAATTTCCGATGGCCGGACCGAACGCGCGTGGTCGGCCGATCATCAATTTGCTGCCAGCGCTGGAAGCCGGCGAGAAGGTCAATGCGATGCTGCCGGTGCGCGAATACTCCGACCAGCGCTTCGTTTTTTTCGCCACCCAGGCCGGGGTCGTCAAGAAAACCCCGCTGAGTGATTTTTCGCGGCCACGCAGCAATGGCATTCGCGCCATCGAGTTGGATGAGCAAGACCATTTGGTCGATGTCGCCATTACCGATGGTGAACGCGACGTGCTGTTGTTTGCCAGCAACGGCAAAGCGGTGCGCTTCGCTGAAACGGCGGTGCGGGCGGTGGGTCGCACCGCGCGCGGTGTGCGTGGCATGACGCTGGCCGACGGTGAACGCGTGGTGACGATGATGGTGGCCGATGTTGGCGACATTCTTACTGCCACCGAGCGCGGTTTTGGCAAGCGCACGCCACTGGCCGACTATCCGCGCAAGGGCCGTGGCACCCAAGGCGTGATCGCCATCCAGACTTCGGCGCGCAACGGCAACCTGGTCGGTGCCGTGCAAGTCACCGAAGATTTCGAAGTGATGTTGATCTCCAATCAAGGCACCTTGGTGCGCACCCGGGTCGCCGAAATCGCCCAGGTTGGCCGCAATACCCAGGGGGTGACGCTGATCCGCTTGCCAGCGGAAGAGTCGCTGGTCAGTTTGGCCAAGGTCGCCGCCTTGCCGGAGGACTTGGCCGCCGATACCGACCACGATACCGACCACGATACCGACCACGATACCGACCACGATGAGGAGCCGGCCGCGCCAACAGATCCCGCCGGAGACCAGCCGTGAAGCAACGCTGGCGACGCTGGCTAGGCGGCGGCGGGTTGGTTGTCCAGTTGGTTGCGGCGAGCGTGTCGGCGGCGGTCGTGACGGCGTTGCCAGCGGCCGACCACAACGCCGCCCGCGTTGCCTTTGCGCGCGATGCGGTGATGCCGTTTGTCGTCAGTATCCTGGTGGTGCGCGAAGATTACGTGCAGGGCCGCGCCCAACTGGGTGTGTCCAGTGGCAGTGGCACCATCATCAGCGCCCAGGGGCATGTCGCCACCAATGCCCACGTCACCGAAAATGGCAAACGTTTCCGCGTGGTATTGGCCGACAAGCGCGAGCTGTCGGCGCACTTGGTCGGTGTCGATCCGTTGAGCGATCTCGCGGTGCTGCAGATCGACCGGCAGTCGGCGGAAGGATTTCATTTTGCCCATTTCAGCACGCAGTCGGTGCCGGCGGTCGGTGCTGTGGTGTTGGCCATGGGCGCGCCCTGGGGCATGACGCACTCGCTATCGCAGGGCGTGGTCAACAATGCCGAGCGGTTGATGGTGTCCTTGTTTCAGGACGAAGCCGATTACGAACAGCAGCTCGGCAGCAACCAACCGACCGCTCGTTACTACGCCTGGATCCAGCACGATGCGCCGATTGCACCGGGCAATTCGGGTGGCCCGTTGGTGAATCTTGACGGCGAGATCGTCGGCATCAATACCCGGGGCAATTTTTTTGGTGGTGACATGGCGTTTGCCATTCCTGCCAAGGTGGCGGCAACCATCGTTAGCACCTTGATCAAAGACGGCAGTGTGGCGCGCAGTTTCTTTGGCTTTGGCGTGCGCTCGTTGCGCGGCTCTGGCCTGGGCGAGGGGGTTCTGGTCAGCTCGGTGCAGCAGGATTCACCGGCCGCCAGCGCGGGTCTGGTTCCGGGCGATCGAATCGTCGCCGTGGATGGGTTGGCGGTGACCGTGGCGCAGCCCGAACAGGTACCGGGTTTTCTGCGCGAACTGACCGAACGGCCAATCCACAGCCGCTTGCGGCTTTCGGTGCAATCTGCGGCCGGCAACCGCGAATTGCGCATGCAGTCGGTGTCGTACCCGCCGGACCTTGGCGAAAATATCGAAGTCAAGGCTTGGGGCTTGACCTTGACCGAAGTTACCCCGTCGATCGCCCGCGCCCGCTCGCTTGCCAGCGATCACGGCATGATGGTGACCGGCGTCCGTCCCGGCAAGCGCGCCGCCACCGCGCAGCCCGCGCTGCAGGTCGGCGATGTGATCGGCGCCATCGACGGCAAAGCGGTTGCCACCCGGGCCGATATCGTCGCCATCGGGGTCGCCAATGGTGCCGGCGCGGCGGCGCGCGTGCTGGCCTTCGAGCGCGCCGGCCAGTCGCTGTTGTCCGCGCTCGATGGCGAGCCGCTGCCGCGCAAGGATCCCACCCTGCGGGAGTTGCCCAAGCCCTGGATCGGCATCGACACCCAACCCATTACCGGCACGACTTCGCGCCGCATTCAGGGCCCGGCCGAGGGCGGCTATCGGGTCACCCGGGTGTATCCGGGGCCGGCCGCGCAGGCTGGTGTGCAAGTGGGCGACTTGGTGCTGGCGATCGATGGCACCGTGGTGCCGGTGCTCGCTGGCAGCAATGATGATGCCTTGCAGCAGCGGATTCGCGACGCCGATAGCGGTGCGCCGATCCAGTTGTCGCTGTGGCGTGGCGAGCGGCCTTTGCAGATCGCCGTGGCGCCAGGGGCGGCGCCCGATAGCCGCGGTTCGATCCAGTCGATCGATGTCGATTGGCTGGATTTGGGCGTGCGCAATTTGGGTTTCTACGACCGCGTGCAACGACGCTTGGCCGCCGACAGCGATGGCGTCGTGGTCGAGCGGGTCGAAGCCGGTGGCCTCGGCGGTCTGGCGCATCTGGCTGCTGGCGACGTGATTTTGCGCGTCAATGACCACCAGGTACACGGCCTGAATGAGTTCAGGAAACTCACTGATCGGCATGCCTTGGTGAATGGTCAGAGCATGAGTTTCCTGGTGTTGCGCGCCGCGCGCACCCGATTGTTGTTTCTTGATGCAGGATGGGAATTGCCGTGATCTCAATCGCAAAGTTTTTGGCGGTAGCGCTGGCCTTGGGGATGGCGGCGGTGGTTTCAGCCAGCCCAATGGATGAAGAAAGCAAACAGATTTTCACCAACCTCACCCGCCTGCACGCTGCCAGCGTGGTGCGGGTCAGCTTCGTCATGACCTCACGGTTTCAGGGCCAGGAACAAAGCCAGGAAGCCTCGACCACCGGCGTCATTGTGGATGCGCGCGGGCTGGTGCTGGTGTCGCGGATGGTGGTGTCGCCAACGGTTCCGGGCATGGAGAAGTTGACCAACGAGCAGCGCGCCGGATTCAAGTTTGAGACCGGCAGTTTTCGCGTGCATTTCCCCGGCGTCGATAGACCGGCCGAGGCCGAAGCACTGACCAGCGATGACGACCAGGGCGTGGCCTGGTTGCACATCACCACGCCGGATCCGGGCCAATTGAAGCCGCTCGATCTGGCGGTGATCGACGACGCCGCGCCGGGTCAGGCGTACTACGTGATCGAACGGCTCGACAAAAAATTCGGCGAAGCGCCGATCTTGTCCTGGGGCGTCGTCGTCGGCGCCATTAGCGTGCCGCAGGTGGCGTTTATGGTCACCGGCGCGGCCGGCCTGGCGCTGTCCGCAGAAGGCAAAGTGATCGGCTATGTGGCGATGGATCTGGGCGACAGCGGCGACGAACCCGCCAGCATGAGCAGCACGTCGCGACAAATCATGACGCCGGCGCGCAAACTGAAAGCGGCCACCGAACGCGCCGCCAGTTTGCTCGAAGAACCGCCCGACCAGTCTTGAGTTGATCGAACTTTGCTAGCGCGGGACGTGTAGGGCGGATAAGTACCGCGCATCCGCCGTTTTGGTGGACGCGATGCGTTTACCTGCCCCACATCCACCCGACGCCGCGCAGGTTATTGCGTGGCAATCTTGCCGGCGCCGCGACCAATCGCGATCCAGACCGCAATCGAAGTGCCGAGATTGCTCAACGCAAACACCAGAAACACCCGGGTGACGGCGTTGTGCCACCAGCCACGCCAGTGCATGACATCGTCGCGCAAGCTCTGGAAATCGGCGACCTTGGGCTTGCGCAACCAGGCTTCCATGGCGCCGCTGACCATGCCCGACGACAGTGCCGGATGCAGTGGCGTCAACGGTGAACTCAACGCCGATGCCAGTATCGACAACGGATGCGCGCCAGCGGCAAGTGCGCCCACGGCGCCGCCAGCGGCGGTGATCAGGATCCAGGACGTCAATAGTTCGATACCCAGCTTGCCGCTGTGCCAGAACCCCCAAACGAAGCCACCCAGCACCAGCGCGATCATGGCGTAGCCAAACCAGCGCCCAAACCAGGAAGGTGGCGGTTCGGCGTTCAACGCGAGCAATTGATCGGCGGGGGCAGACTGATCGGTTTCCAGATGACGTGCCGTGCCTTCGAGATGGCCGGCACCGAGGACCGCCAATATTTTCTTGGGTCGGTCGGCTGCCGCTTCTTGCCGCAAGCGCGCCGCCATGAAGCTGTCGCGCTCACTGATCAGACCGCGATACAGGTTCTCGCTCTGGCGGGCAAACTCGGCGAAGGTGCTTTGCAAAATGTCGCCCTGCTTGAGCTGCTCGATTTCGGCTTCGCCGATCTCATCGGATTGGATCACGCTGCCGATCAACCCCGCCGTCAACGTGGTTTTGTCCCAAAATCCGAGGGCGGCACGAACCCGGCGCAGGGTCAGCCCGACGTCCCGATCAATCAGCCAACACGGGATGTTTTGTGCGCTGGCGCCGTCCATCGCCGCGCGCATTTCGGCACCGGGCTCAATGCCGAATTGCTCGGCCAGGCGGCGTTGAAACGCGCCCAGGGCGAGGCCAGCAGCGACCAGGCCGGCCTTGCCTTCGCGCATCACCTTGAACAAGTCCATCGCCGCCACCGCATCCGGGTCACGCATCGACTTGGCGCGGTGTTCGCACAGTTCGACCGCGACCGCATCAAAACTTTCAGCAGCCAGGATCGCGCGCACCGCATCGGCGCTCTGGCGCGAGACATGGGCGGTACCGAGCAGCACGTATTCGGTGCCATTGCGATGGATGCGGCGCATCGGTTGTTCGAGCAGCGCTGGCGCGGGGGCGGGTTCGGTCATGGTCATCCAGGAGCAGGCATCAAAGGTGCAGCACATTGTGCTGTGTGCGGGGGCAGGTGGCCGCGAACGAGTCCGCGCTGGGTAGCATCCAGCCCGACATTCTGACCGATCAATCGCGATAGCGCTTGAGTAGATCCGCGTAGGCGTCGATGCGGCGGTCGCGCAGGAATGGCCAGACCCGGCGCACTTCCTCGCTGCGTTGAAGATCCACTTCCGCCACCAGCAGGGTTGCGGCATCGGTACTGGCCTCGGCCAACACCTCGCCTTGCGGACCGGCGACGAAACTGGAACCCCAGAACTCGATGCCCGGCGCGTCCGCCAGCGGACTGGCCTCAAAACCGATCCGGTTGCAGGCCAATACCGGCAAGCCGTTGGCGATGGCGTGGGCGCGTTGCGAGAGCATCCAGGCTTCGCGCTGGCGCACTTTTTCGGCATCGCCATCGCGGCGATCCCAGCCGATGGCGGTGGGGTAGAGCAACAAATCGGCGCCGGCCAGCGCCATCAGTCGTGCCGCTTCCGGGTACCACTGGTCCCAGCAGACCAGCACGCCGATGCGACCCAGCGAAGTCTGGATCGGCTGAAAACCCAGATCGCCGGGCGTGAAATAAAACTTTTCCAGAAAACCCGGATCGTCCGGGATATGCATCTTGCGATATTTGCCGGCGATGCTGCCGTCGCGCTCGAACACCACCGCCGTGTTGTGATACAGCCCGGCGGCGCGGCGCTCGAACAGCGAGCTGACGACCACCAATCCCAGCTCGCGAGCGAGTGCGGCCAGCCGCTCGGTGCTCGGCCCGGGAATGCTTTCGGCGCGATCAAACTCGGCAACTGCTTCGTGTTGGCAGAAATAGGCGCCGTTGTGCAGTTCCTGCAATAGCACCAGTTGCACCTGCTGGGCAGCGGCTTCGCGCAGGCCTTGTTCGATGGTGTCCAGATTGGCCGCAGCGCTGCCCTGATTCTGGTTTTGCAACAGCGCGACCAGCACTTTATCCGGCTTACTCATGCAGTACTCCCTGCGGCAATTGCATGGTGAGGCAGTGCAGACTGCCGTTTTGTTCGATCAAGGCGCGTGCGGGCACCGGCACAATCTGCCGATCCGGAAAGGCGCTGGCCAGAACCTGCGCCGCGAGCGCATCGGCTGGATCGCCATAGGTGGGCAGCAATACCGCGCCGTTGACGATCAAAAAATTGGCGTAGCCGGCCGCCAGCCGACGACCATCGGCGGCGTGGATCGGTTGTGGCCAGGGCAGGGCATGGAGTCGATACGGTGCTCCGGCTTGGGTGCGCAGCGCCGCCAGCTCGGCCTGCATCGCCTGGAGCGGGGCGAAATGGCAATCGCGCTGGTCGGTGCAAGCCTGAAAGACAATGGCATCGCGGGCGGCAAACCGTGCCAGCGTATCGATATGCGCATCGGTGTCATCGCCCTGCAGTTCACCCGATTCAAGGATCAACACCCGATCTGCCGCCAGAAAACCCGCCAGTGCCTGCTGCAAGGCAGGGCGATCCAGCGTCGGGTGGCGCTGCCGCAAACAACGGTAGGTGGTCAGTACGCTGCCAGCGCCATCGCTGTCGATGGCGCCGCCTTCGAGGGCGAATTCGATCACGCGGTGTTCACTGTGGCGAAACCGCCCGCGCGCGAATAGGGCGCCGACCAAGCGGTCGTCGCGGCTGGCCGCAAACTTGCCGCCCCAGCCAGTGAAGCGAAAATCATTGAGTCGAAACTGATCGGCTGCGACCAGGGTGATCGGCCCGGAATCCCGCAGCCAGGTGTCGTCATAGTCGGCTTGGACAAAGCGTACCCGGCTGCCGGTGATGGCGGCGGTCGGCAGCAAACCACGTACTCTGGATTCCAGCGCAGCATCGGCAACGATCACCAGTGCCGGCTCGAACCGAGTGATCGCTGCCAGCAGGGCGAGGTAAGTGTCTTCGACCTGCGGCAACTGCCCGGCCCAGTCGGTTCCCGCATGCGGCCAGGCCAGCAGGATCGCCGCTTGTGGTTCCCACTCGGCGGGCAGTCGCCAGGTCGGGCCGGTCATCAATGCACCGGTCTCGGGCCTTGCTCATTGGGCGCGGACTGATTGATGACGCTGCTGATCACGTGGTCGCGCTCAAAGTATACGGTGATTTCCGAATAGACCCAGCGCGTGATCGGCGGCTCGCCAATCGGGCCGACGCGGTGCAAAGGCGGGCCAAAGTTTTGTTCAACCGCAGCCATCAAGGTGCCGCGTGCCGGGTGCTGCACCTGGTCGACGGCCGGCCGACGCTCAATCAACAGGGTGTCGGCACGGGTGACAGCGGCGCCGCCGAGTACCGCCAGAGCAGCGAAAAACAACAGACCAGACAGCTTGTGCATGACAACCTCCGGGGGTAATGCGACCTTAGGCGTTGCGCAGAAATAACTTGCGCAGATTGCGCCGGGCTTTCGTTCGCCTGCAAGGCGCACAAAGTGGAGCATAGTCGGACTATGTGACGCTTTGTGCAACGACGCAGGCGGGCGAAAGAACCAGCAAGATGGGCAAGTTATTTCTGCGCGACGCCTTAGTGCCCGACTTTGTAACAAAATCCAGGCGCCACCGCCATGGCTGTGAAGCCAGGCGAATCAGCAGCGGCGGTCAGCGCCGCGCTTTGGCGCCATTGCACAGCGCGGCCGCGACTAACACCGGCAACAAAAAAGCCGACTCGCGTCGGCCTTTTCGCGGAATGATCGGACCACTTAGCGCTGACGCGCTTTGAAACGTGGATTGGACTTGCAGATCACAAACACTTTGCCGCGGCGGCGCACGATTTTGCAGTCACGGTGCCGGGCCTTGGCCGATTTCAGGGAGGACAGAACTTTCATGAGGATTCCAATGCTCTTGGCTTGCGAAAAGTTGGCAACTATAGCCATTTGCTCGGTGCCGATCAAGCAAATCACAGCGCTGCAAACCGGTAGCGGCGTAGTTCGGCGTTGCGGTCGGGAATGCCGGCGCCGAGGACTGAGTTGGGATCGGGCGGTGAGAAGGCTGCTGAAATCGGTTCGATAGTGCGTCTAAGCGCACGTTTTTGCTCGGGTTTGATGTTAAGATTTGCCGGATTTTCCTACCCACACCCCTTACCGGAGCATGACTCATGGCGCTGGAGCGCACACTTTCCATTATCAAACCAGACGCCGTTGCCAAAAACGTTGTCGGACAAATTGTTGCTCGGTTCGAGGCGGCTGGACTGCGCGTGCTGGCAGCGAAGATGAAGCAGCTATCGCAGGCCGAGGCCGAGGGCTTTTATGCCGTGCATCGGCAACGGCCGTTCTTCAACGACCTGGTCAAGTTCATGATTTCTGGTCCGGTGTTCATTCAAGCGTTGGAAGGCGAAAACGCGATCCAGCGCAATCGCGATTTGATGGGTGCCACCGACCCGAAGCAAGCAGCGGCGGGCACCATTCGCGCTGACTTCGCGCAGTCGATTGACGCCAATGCGGTGCATGGTTCGGATGCCGAGGCCACCGCGCAAGCAGAGATTGCGTACTTTTTCGCTGGCACCGAACTGTGTGCCCGCCGCGTCGGCTAAGTTTTCAAACCGAAACTCGAAGCCGACCATGACCAGCGTCTCCACCAAGACCAACCTGCTCAATCTGGCACCACCGCAGATGGCGCAGTTCTTCGTCGGATTGGGTGAGAAGCGGTTTCGCGCGGAACAAATGTTGAAGTGGATTTACCATCGCCAGGCGACCAGTTTTTCGCAGATGACCGATGTCGGTAAAGACCTCAGGACGCGGCTCGAAGCAGTCGCCGAGCTGCGTCCGCCAACGGTTCGGCACGAGCAAATCTCCGACGATGGCACGATCAAATGGGTGCTCGAAGTAGCGGGTGGCAGCGCCATCGAAACGGTGTTTATTCCCGAAGCCAATCGCGGCACGTTGTGCGTGTCATCGCAAGTGGGCTGTGCTTTGAATTGCAGTTTCTGCTCGACCGGCAAGCAGGGGTTCAACCGCAATCTTTCGGTGGCCGAGATCATCGGTCAGGTTTGGGTGGCGGCGCAGCGCCTGGGTAGCGTGCATCGCGATACCTGTTTGAGCCAGCGACGGATCTCCAATGTGGTGATGATGGGCATGGGCGAACCCCTGCTCAATTTTGACAACGTCACCGCCGCCATGGATCTGATGCGCGACGATCTCGGCTTCGGTTTGGCCAATCGGCGGGTGACGCTGTCCACGGCGGGATTGGTGCCGGCGATCGATGCGCTCGCCGAACGTTGCGACGTCAGCCTGGCGGTGTCGCTGCATGCGCCCAATGACGCGCTGCGCGAACAATTGGTGCCACTCAACAAGAAGTATCCGATCCATGAGCTGCTGGCCGCGTGCCAGCGCTACCAGGCAAAGCGACCGCGTTCCTCGATTACCTTCGAGTACACCTTGATGAAAGGGGTGAACGATCACCCGGAGCACGCGCGCGCCCTGGTCAAATTGCTGCGCAAGCTGCCGAGCAAGCTCAATCTGATCCCGTTCAACCCATTTCCGGGCACCGAGTATCAACGTTCGGAACCGGCGGTGATTGAAGCTTTCAAGCAAATCGTGATGCAATCCGGATTGATCGCCACCGTTCGCCGTACGCGTGGCGATGATATCGATGCCGCTTGCGGACAACTGGTCGGCCAAGTGTTGGATCGGACGCGGCGCAGCCGCGATCACCAGGCAAAACTCGAGGCCCGCGCCCATGCTGCATGACTCCCGGCCACGCCATCGGCGTTATTGGCCAATTGCCAGCATGGTGTTGGCGTTGCTGTTGACGATGGTTGCGGCGTTGCCAACGGCGCAGGCGGACCGTGAGTCACGCGAAGCGCGGCAAGCACGCAAGGCCGAAGCGGCGCACTTGCGGGCCACCGGCAAAACCCTGAAAGATGCGGCTGACCTCAATGTTTCGCTCGGGCAGGCCTACATGGCGCGCGGCCAGCTCGATCTGGCGATGGAAAAATTGCAAAAGGCGCTGGCGTTCTATCCAAAATCCAGCGACGCCAATACCGTGATCGCCGTGCTTTATGAGCAGATCGGCAATGCGCCCAAAGCCTTGGAGCATTACACCCGCGCGCAGAAGTTGGCGCCGGAATCGGGCAACGCCAACAACAATCTTGGTCGCTATCTGTGCAGTCACGGTGACTACCCGGCAGCGGATAAGTTGTTCGCCCAGGCGCTGTTGGACCCGTTTTACAAAAACCCGGAAACGGCACTGGTGAATCGGGGGTCGTGCGCATTCAAGTCCGGCGATCATGCGCTGGCGGCCAGCAGTTTGCGCGCGGCGTTGCAGCACACGCCCAACGATCCGACGGCCTTGCTGCAAATGGCACAACTTAGTTTTACCGACAACGATTTGCTGCGCGCGCGGGCGTTTTTGGAGCGTTATCTGGCGGCGTCGCCAGCAGCGGCGGACACACTGATGCTGGGTTACCAAATCGAACAAAAGGTGGGAGACCGTTTGGCGATGCAGACCTATCGGCAACGGATACTGAAAGAATTTCCTGATTCCGCGCAGGCGAGCGCGATGGCCGAGGAACCCAAAGCACCATGAGCAAGCGCAATCGTCGTCGCAAAACCAGTGCCTCCGAGCCGACTACCGGCGGCGATCTGGTCGGCAGCAAGGATCTGGCCAGGCATTTGCCAGTGACCAGCAGCAGCCTGCATGTGGAATACCATGCCGATGCGGAGGCCATCGCCCCGGTGGCGGCAAGCGAAATCGACGCGCAAGCGGCGACGATAGCGACGCCAGCGCCGAATGCCCCCGAACCGATGCTGGAACCTGTCATCAGCCTGGAATCCGCGACGACGATCCATCCGAGCGTGGTGGCGCTGGCCGAAGCGATCCCCCCGACGGTGGTCGAACCGCCGCTGTCGGTCATCAGCAGTGCAGCGGCTGCGTTGGTACCCGCAGTGATCGCTGAAGACAATGGTCTGGGTGCGCGGTTGCTGGCCGCGCGCAAGCAAAGTGGATTGAGCCGTGAAGAGGTGGCGCGGCGTTTGCACGTATCCACGGCGTTGGTCGATGCGCTGGAGCGTGACGACTGGTCACGACTTGGGGCGCCGGTGTACGTGCGCGGGCATCTTTTCAGTTTGGCGCGCGAAGTCGGACTGCCAGCGGTAGTCGTACAGCGGGCGTTGGCACAACTGGTAGTGGAAACGCCGCTGATACCGACGGTGATCGCCCGTTCGCGCGGCGCCAGATTTGGCCGTCAGGCCAGTGCGCTGACCTACATCATGCTGACGTTGTTACTGGCGATTCCGACCGTCACCATGTTCCGTAGCCGGGGGGTCAGTTCGCCGGTACCGCAGGTGCGGGCCCTGGTCGAGACCTCGGGCGATTTCAACACCGTACTGCCAGCCGATCCGTCCACCCAGGCGGTGGCGATCGGGCCAGTCGACAGCGCCCCGGCGACCGCATCCGCCGCGCTCACTGGTACCCAATCCGCGCCCACTGCAAACACCGGTCCAGCGGCCGAGACGGCGGCGCCAGCCCCGCCGTCAGCGCCGTTGATGGCGTCCATGGCACCGGTGAGTGGCGATCCAAGGTCGCTCGAAGCGCGGTCTGACGGCGAGCATCGAGTGACTTTAATCGTGACTGCGGACAGTTGGATCGAGTTGGTCGACGCCCAAGGCACCCGTCTCGAATACGGCATCCTGCGCGCGGGTGATCGTCGCGATCACTTGGTGCGTGGCCCGGTATCGCTTAATTTCGGCAATGTCAGCGGGGTGCGTTTGCAATTGGATGGCGTGGCCGTCGACCTGCAACCCTATGCGCGCCTGAACGTGGCCCGACTGCGCTTGCTCGAACCCCAGCCGACAGCGCCACCCGCTGCACGCTAGAATGCGCCCCCGGTCGCGCCTAGCCGACTTTACCAACCACACTTTGGATCCCCATGGCGATTGAACTTCTCGACGAGCACGAGCAAAGCGAACTAGTGCGCAACTGGCTGCGCAGCAACTTTTCGGCGATGGCCTTTGGTTTGATCGGCGGCTTCGTCATGATCTGGCTGGTCACCGAATACCTGCCGCAGTGGCAGCAGTCCAAGCGTGACCAGGCCGGTCGCGAATACGCCAGTTATCTGGAAGTGGTGGCCAAGAAAGACCCAGCCGCCATTCACGCTGCCGGCGAAAAATTGCGCACCCAGTTCGCCAGTTCGCCCTACGCTGTGCTGTCGGCCTTGAACGAGTCGTCGGCAACGTTGGATGCCGGTGGCGATAGCAAGTCGGCGCTGGCACCGCTGCAATGGGCCAAGACCGAGGCCGAGTTGCCCGAGCTGCGTGATTTGGCGGCGCTGCGGTTGGCGCGCGTGCAACTGGAAGTGGGTGAGACCGATGCTGCGCTAACAACGCTGGATGCCGTCGACGCCGTCGGCTTTGCTTCGCAAGCCGCCGAAATTCGCGGCGATGTGCTGCTCGCCCAAGGCAAAGCCAGCGCCGCTCGTGCCGCCTACGAACTGGCACTGATCGACCTGGATGCCAGTTCCAGTCGGCGCCAATTGGTGGAAATGAAACGGGACGACCTGCCGGTAACGAGTGCCACTGCCAAGGCGGGTGGCTGATGCGTAATCTGGGCTGGATTTTGCTCGTCCTGGCGCTGCTGCCGGGCTGCAAGCTGTTCAAGGGCAAGGACAAAGAGATCATTGATCCGCCAGCGGTACTGGCCAAGTTCACGCCGACGGCAACGATCAAAAAACTTTGGTCTACCAGTACTGGCGATGGCGTTGCGCGCACCGGTGCCAAACCACGGCCAGCGTATGCCGATGGACGCATCTATGTGACCGACGCCGATGCTGGCTTGAGGGCTTATGGCGCTGACAACGGTCGCAAACTGTGGAATTATTCCAGCAAGCAGCCGTTGGTTTCCGGCGTCAGTGTTGCCGGCGATCTGGTGGTGGTCGGCTCGATCGAAGGCAACGTCATCGCGCTGTCGGCGCAAACCGGTGCCGAACGTTGGCACGCGCAGATTTCTTCAGAAATCCTGGTGGCGCCGGTCATCGACGCCGCCGTGGTCGTTGCGCGTTCCAACGATGGCCGGATCACCGGGTTGGACGCGACCGATGGCAAAATTCTATGGAAGTTTGATCGTGGTGCGCCGCTGATCAGCCTGCGCGGCAACAGTCAACCGATCGCCCTGGCGGGCACCATCTACGCGGCTTACGACAATGCCCGTGTGGTGGCGCTGCGGGCCAGCGATGGCGTGCTGCTGTGGGAACAAACCATCTCGCGAGCCGAGGGCCGTACCGAGCTTGAACGCATGAATGACGTCGATGGCGAAATCCAGATCGTCGACGATGTGATCTACGCCGTCAGCTATCGTGGGCAGGTTGTCGCGCTCACCATCGACAACGGTCGCATCTTGTGGAGCCGGGATATGTCGTCGTACGTCGGCCTGGCCTTTTCCGGAAAAGTCGTATTCGGTGCTGACGAACACTCCAACGTCTGGGCGCTGGACTATCGCAGCGGCAGTTCGCTGTGGAAGTCGGAGGGCTTGAGCAATCGCTGGTTGACCAGTCCGGTGACCATGGGAGAACTCCTGGTGGTCGGAGATTTCAAGGGTTATTTGCATTGGTTGAAAAGCGATGACGGCAGCTTTGCCGCCCGTGAAAAAGTGGCCAAGAAAGGTATCCGTTCGACCCCGTTGGTGGTGGGCAATCGGGTTTACGTGGCGACCGTAGACGGCCACCTTGCTGCATTCGAGGTGGCGGGCGGTTAGGCGTTGCCAAAGTGGTTGTGCCTCCGGCCGGTCTGATCGATCAGCATGGACCGCTGACTGGCGGCCTGCCAAGCCCGCCGTTGTGTGGGTGGTGCGTGGCACTTTGGTGCGCACCATCGCGGCTTGGCAAGCGTTCCGGCAGTCGGCGGCAATCGAATCAAACCTCATGGCGCTAGCACGCCGTTTTTTGGAGCTCACATGCTGCCCGTAGTGGCTCTGGTCGGACGGCCCAACGTCGGTAAATCCACCCTGTTCAACGTGCTGACGAGGAGCCGGGATGCGCTCGTTGCCGATGAACCCGGGGTTACCCGTGATCGTCATTACGGCACCTGCCGATTGGGCAGCAGCGCGTTCCTGGTGATCGATACCGGCGGTTTTACCGACGCCAAAGAACTATTGGCCGAGGCCACCGTGCGGCAATCGCTGGCGGCGGTGGACGAGTGCCAGGTCGCGGTATTCATGGTGGATGCCAAAGACGGTTTGCTGGCGGCAGATCGCGTCATTCTGGAGCAACTGCGACGTTTTGGTCGGCCGGTGATCTTGGCGGTCAACAAGACCGACGGCCGTGATGTCGAGCAGGCGCTCAGTGACTTCAGCGAGCTCGGCCTGCGTTCGGTGCTGGCGATTTCTTCGGCGCACAAGCGCGGCATCGATGGCTTGCTCGGCAGCATTTTGCGCGAACTGCCCGAGACCTCGGCAGAAGATGCCATTGCCTTGCAAATGCAGGGCACCAAAGTGGCGATCATCGGCCGCCCCAATGTTGGCAAATCGACGCTGGTCAATCGCCTGCTCGGCGAGGAACGGATGATCGAATCGGCGATCCCGGGTACCACGCGCGATGCAATCTACGTTTCCATTGAGCGCAACGGCGTGCCCTATGTGCTGGTCGATACGGCCGGTGTACGCCGCAAGTCCAAGGTCGAGGAGGTGATCGAAAAGTTCAGCATCATCAAAACTTTGCAAGCCTTGGAAGATGCGCAGGTGGCGGTACTGATGATCGACGCGCAAGAAGGCGTCACCGACCAGGATGCTTCGGTGCTCGGCTTGGCGCTGCAGGCCGGGCGGGCGTTGGTGGTTGCGGTCAACAAGTGGGATGACCTGAGCCCCTATCAGCGCGAACGCTGTGTCAGCGAGCTGGATCGCAAACTGGTATTTGTGCCCTGGGCCGAGCGTTTATTCATCTCCGCCAAGCATGGCTCGGGGCTCGGCGATTTGATCGCAGCGGTCGATCGCGCCGCGGCATCGGCAGCGGCCAATTTTGGTGCCTCGGAAGTCACCAAGGCGCTGGAACTGGCGGTCGCCAGCAACAATCCGCCGATGGTTTCCGGGCATGCGCCGAAGTTGCGCTATGCGCATTTTGGTGGCAACTATCCACCGCGCATCGTCATCCACGGCAATCGCCTCGACTCGCTGCCACAAAGTTATGTGCGCTATTTGGAAAATTTCTTTCGCAAGCATTTCCGTCTTTCCGGCACACCGGTGGTGCTGGATTTGCGGCGTGGTGAAAACCCGTTCGCTGGCAAGAAGAATGTGCTCACCGAAAAGCAATTGCAGAGCCGCAAACGCCTGTTGAAACACGTCAAGAAACGCTGACCGGCGTGACCGGCGTACCATCGCGGCCGCCGTTGCCGAAGCGTGGATGGCAGGTAGAGACGATATGATTTTCAGGACCGACGACGTATGAGCCGATCACCCATCACCGGTGGCGTCCTCGCTGGCGGACGCGGCCGCCGTATGCAGGGTCGCGACAAGGGCTTGCTGCTGTACCAGGGGCAGCCGCTGATCGAACAGGTGTTGGCGCGACTGCAACCGCAAGTGGGCACCGTGCTGATCAGCGCCAATCGCCATCCGGATCGCTACGCGCAATATGGTTGGCCGGTGTTCGCCGATGCCCAGCCGGGATTCCATGGACCGCTGGCCGGTATTGCCCAGTTGCTGGCGCGGGTCGAGACGCCATTTCTGCTGACGGTTCCGTGCGACACCATCGGCTTTCCAGAATCGCTCGCTGACACGCTGTTGGCGCGCCAGCGTGCGACCAACGCGGATCTGGTCGTTGCCCACGACGGCGAGCAGGCACAGTATTTGTTTGCGCTTTATCGCCGTGAATTGGCGAGCTCGGCGCAACACGCGTTGAGCGCTGGCGAACGCGCGGTATGGCGCTGGCAGGCGACCCTGCATCGCATCGAAGTGACGTTTGCCGATGCCCAACAGGCATTCCGCAATTTCAATTGTCCCGCCGATCTGGATGCCGCCGCCGCGCGCCAATGAGCGGCCGGTTGCCAGCCGCGGAGGGGAGGGCGACACCAACGCTGCGGTCGCCGCGCCGCTGCGGCGGCGTTTTAACGTCGCTTTAACCGGTGCTCGCCTATAGTGCCTGCCACTGGATTCTCGCGGTGGCTCTTCTTTAGTGGAACCTCAGCGGATTGCGGTAATCGGGGCAATACTTCGCCCAAGGTCGGCAACGACCTTGGGCGTTCTTTTTGGTGTCGGGACGATGCATTTCAGGAGTTTTCCACCTAAGCTATGGCCATGCATATTCTCGTCGTCGAAGACAACCCGGATATCGCCGCCAACGTCGGCGACTATCTTGCGGATCGCGGCCATGTGGTGGATTTCGCCGCCGATGGCAATTCCGGTTTGAACTTGGCGCTGCGCGAAAACTTCGATGTGATCGTGCTCGATCTCACCCTGCCTGGTATCGACGGTATGGAAGTCTGCCGCCGCCTGCGCCAGGAAGGCCACAAGAACACGCCGATCCTGATGCTTACCGCGCGCGACACGCTCGACCAAAAACTCGCGGGCTTCGAAATTGGCGCGCAGGACTACATGGTCAAGCCGTTTGCGCTGCAGGAACTCGAAGCGCGCCTCAATGTGCTGGGCAATCGCGCCCGCGCCGGGCTGAGTCGGCAATTGCAGGTGGCCGACCTGACCTTCAATCTGGATACGCTGATCGTGATGCGCGACGGCAAGTCGATCCCGATCAATCCGATCGGACTGAAATTGCTGCAATCGCTGATGGAAGCCGCACCGGCGGTAGTGACCCGCAAAGAACTGGAAATGCGGGTCTGGGGCGAGGAGTTGCCCGACAGCGACAGTCTGCGCGTTCACATCCACGGCTTGCGCGCGGCGGTGGATAAACCCTTCGGCAAGTTGCTGATCAACACGCGTCATGGCATCGGCTACAGCATGAGCGATCCGGATGCAGTATCGGCGTAGGCTCCGCAGCCGCATCATCATTTCGTTTTTGTTGTTTGGTACGCTGCTGACCGCCGCGTTTGCGGTTGCCGCAATCCTGTTGCGCGGCTACATGGAAGACCAACTGATCGGCCAGCAGTTGAATCTGGAACTGGGTCACTACGTCGAAGCATTTCGCCGCGATCCGGAAAACACCATCGTGCCGTTTTCGCGCATCACCGGCTACGTGTGGAGTGATCGCAAGTTTGCCAACGTGCCGTTTGCCTGGCGTGGCCTCAGCAATGGTGTGCATACCATCGTCGATGACCGTCAGAGTGGTGGGCCACAGTCGTATGTGTTGGCCGTACACAAAGAGGCGGATGCCTGGCTGTTTCTGCAATACGACATGTCGCACGAAATCAAGTTGCGACGCTGGCTGATCGTCGGCCTGATTGGCGTGGTGTTGTTGTTTTCCGGCATTTCGGCGTTGATCGCGTTCTGGGCGGCCGATAGCGTGATGCGACCGGTCGCCGACCTGGCGCGGCGTTTGGGTCAATCCAGCCGTGGCCAAGGCCTGGACCCGTTGGCGTCGCACTTTGCCAATGATGAAGTCGGCCAGTTGGCGGCGACGCTGGATGACTACGCCGCTCGGCTCACGCAACTGGTGGTGCGTGATCGCGAGTTCAACGCCGATGTTTCGCACGAATTGCGCACGCCGCTGGCGGTGATTCGCGGGGCCGTCGAGCTGCTATTGGCACAGAGTGATTTGTCCGACAAGGTGCGTCAGCGATTGTTGCGGATCGACCGTGCCGCACGTCAATCCAACGACCTGACCGACGCGCTGCTGCTGCTGTCGCGCAATGAACGTCAGGGTCCGGCGCTTGGCAAGTTGACCGATGTCGGCACGGTGGTTGATCAGGTCGTGGAAACGCAACGCGCCGCATTGGGCAGCAAGCCGGTAAACGTCCAGGTCGAGCGACTGGCAAAACCGCAGGTCGAGGCACCGGCAGCGGTGCTGGCGGTGGCACTGGGCAATCTGATTGGCAATGCTTTCAAATACACCGCCGAGGGCGAAGTCACGATTCGCGTACACCTCGATCGCGTCATCGTCGAAGACAGCGGCAAGGGCATCGATCCCAACGAGGCGGCGCGCTTGTTTGATCGCGGCTATCGCGGTTCCGGCGTTTCCGGACAGGGCGCTGGTCTTGGCCTCGCCATCGTTCTGCGTCTGTGCGACCTGTATGGCTGGAAGGTCACGCTCGGCGCCCGTGAAAACGGTGGCGCCGTTGCCACCTTGGCGTTCCACTGAATGGTTTCAGCTCGGCGGCAATCGGCAAACTTGATGGGTGATCCAGCGCAGCCTAATCACCGAGCCACTCCACTACAATGCGCGTCGATCAGTCCTCGTAGCTCAGCTGGATAGAGCGTTCGCCTCCTAAGCGGAAGGTCGCCGGTTCAAATCCGGCCGAGGACGCCAAGTTCAGAAGACACAGCCCAGAAACCAACACACAGTCACGATGATCACCAATCTGGCCGCTTACCATTTTGTTCCGATCAGCGATGCCGATGCTTTGGTCGAAATCCTGCGTGAGCGCTGCCGCCAGCGGGAACTCAAAGGCAGCATTTTGGTGGCCCCGGAAGGGATCAATATTTTCCTGGCCGGTGCTGCTGATGCGATCCATGCCTGGGTCGAGCAACTCCGACAGGATGCGCGCTTTGCCGCGATCCAAGTCAAATTGAGCCATAGCCAGCGCGTGCCGTTCAAACGTCTGCTGGTCAAGAAAAAGCCGGAAATCATCCGCTTTCGCCAGCCCGGCATCGACCCCATTCAAGGTCGCGCGCCAGCCTTGGCGCCGGTCACGCTCGCACGCTGGCTGGCCGCAGGCCATGACGATGAAGGTCGGCAACTGCGATTGCTCGACACCCGCAATCAGCAGGAAGTCGCCTACGGCAGCTTCGACGGCGCCGTGACTCTGCCGATCTCCAGTTTCAGCCAATTGCCAGCGGCGCTGGCTGACTATCAAGACCAGCTCGCCGACAAGACCATCATCAGCTTTTGCACCGGGGGCGTGCGCTGTGAAAAAGCCGCGCTGTGGCTGCAGCGGGCCGGCTATCAAAACGTCTGGCAACTCGACGGCGGCATTCTCGGTTACTTCGAACAGGTCGGTGGCTACGGCTATCACCAGCGCTGTTTTGTCTTCGATGAACGCATTGCCGTTGACCCACAACTTCAACCGCTGGCCTGATTTGCCCGCGAGCGGGCGAGAGGAGCGCTTTGGAGCCCCTCCCCCGCTTGCGGGGGAGGGGTTGGGGAGAGGGGCTCTTGATCTTGATCTTGATCCTGATCCTGATCTTGATCTTGATGTTCGATGGTGAACCCCAAGCGCCAAATCAAAAGCCCCTCTCTCCCGACCTCTCTCCCGCAAGCGGGCGAGAGGAGCAAAGCAAAGCCCCTCTCTCCCGGCCTCTCTCCCGCAAGCGGGCGAGAGGAGCACGTTAAGAGCCCCTCCCCCGCTTGCGGGGGAGGGGTTGGGGAGAGGGGCTCTTGATCTTGATCCTGATCTTGATCCTGATCTTGGTGTTCGATGATTAACCCCAAGCGCCAAATCAAAAGCCCCTCTCTCCCGGCCTCTCTCCCGCAAGCGGGCGAGAGGAGCAAAGCAAAGCCCCTCTCTCCCGGCCTCTCTCCCGCAAGCGGGAGAGAGGAGCAAAGCCAAAGCCCCTCTCTCCCGGCCTCTCTCCCGCAAGCGGGAGAGAGGAGCAAAGCCAAAGCCCCTCTCTCCCGGCCTCTCTCCCACAAGCGGGAGAGAGGAGCAAAGCCAAAGCCCCTCTCTCCCGGCCTCTCTGATGGAGCCACTAGCCAAGCGACTAAGCCGACAAACGACGTCGGCCAAGTCGCTGGTTATCCCGCAAGCGGGCGAGAGGAGCAAATGCAAGGAACCAAGGTTGCGGTGAACGGTAGCAAGAACGGTAGCAAGGCTTGATCGTGGTGGCGCCATCGGTTAAGTTCACGCCATGAACGAAACGCTTGTCGATCCGCCACTGGCCTGGTTCGCTGTGCTCACCAAGCCGCGCCAGGAAGCGCTCGCGGTGGTGCATTTGCAGCGCCAGGGGTTTAGCTGTCTGTTGCCGATGGCCCGGCACTCACGGCGTACGCTGCGCGGCATGCGTGAATCGGTCGAGGCCTTGTTTCCGCGCTACCTGTTTGTGCATGCGCAGGCCGATGGCTGGACGCTTGGGCCGGTGCGTTCCACACGCGGCGTCTGCGGTGTGGTTCGGTTTGGCCAACGCAACGCGCTGATTCCGGACCTGGTGATCGCCCACATTCGTGCGCGCATGCCGGCCGATCAATGCGTAACCCTGGATATGCCGCAGCTCAAGGTCGGCGACCCGGTACGAATCACCGACGGGCCGCTGGCAGGTTTGCACGCGGTGTTCCAGTGCCCCTCCGGCCGTGAGCGCGTGCGCCTGTTGATGGAAATCCTCGGTGAACAAGTCAGCGTCGTCCTGCCAAAATCGCAACTCGCCGGCGGCTTCGCCGAGAATTGGACCAAGCTGCAAGCCGTTTCCGCTTAGTGTTTTTTGTTTGTTTTTTTTTGGACCGGTCAGCGGTCCGTCGTTGTGAAAGTTTGAACGAGCACCGCCAGCATAAATCTCATGGCCATGCGACCTGCCCGCAGTCGATGGGCGGTAGCGTGGGTCGGACACCATGGATTCGGCGATGATCAATTGTCCGCAACTATGAAAGCCGGCGATGAAATCAGCTTGCGCTTGTTGTCGCTGCTTGAACACCATCCAGCGATCAGTCAGCGCGCGTTGTCGGCGGAACTTGGCTTGAGTCTCGGCAAGACGCACTACTGTCTGCGCGCCTTGATCGACAAGGGCTGGGTCAAAGTACGCAATTTTCGCAGCAGTCAAAACAAGCTCGCTTATGCCTATGCGCTGACCCCACGAGGCATTCGTCAACGGGCGCACGCAACGCTGGCTTTTCTGCAACGCAAGCGCGTCGAATACGCCGATCTGGAAGCCGAAATTCGGCGTCTGGAAGCCGAAGCGCGCCGTCTGGAGGGCAACGCCCGTGCCTGAGATCGCCGCTGCATCGTTGCCTAACTCGGCGCGTGCCGCGTCGCTGGCGTTTTCGGTGGATGACCCCTCGCTGGCGATCGCGGTGATCGGTCTGGGTTATGTTGGCCTGCCATTGGCTGCCGCTTTGCTGCGCCATTTTCCGGTTTGCGGTTTTGATAGCAACCCGGTGCGCATTGCGCAACTGCGCCAAGGTGTGGATGTTACCGGCGAGCTGATTGGCGATGAATTGCTGGCGCTGCGGCGATTGGCATGTTGCGAGCAGCCCGAGCAGATCGCGCATTGCCGGGTTTTTATCATCGCCGTGCCAACGCCGGTCGATGCGGACAAGTTGCCCGACCTGCGACCCTTGCTTGCCGCCAGTCGCTCGGTCGGTAGCGTGCTGAAGCCGGGTGATCTGGTGATCTACGAATCCACCGTCTATCCCGGCGCCACCGAAGAGGTTTGCGTCCCCGAGTTGGCGCGTGCCTCCGGGCTCCATTTCAATGTGGATTTCACCGTTGGCTATTCGCCAGAGCGCATCAATCCTGGGGATCGCAGTCGGCGCATTGGCGATATCGTCAAAATTACTTCCGGTTCTACGCCAGCCGCGGCCACGTTGGTCGATCAACTCTATCGTCGCATCATCACTGCCGGCACCCACCTTGCCCCCAGCATCAAAGTTGCCGAGGCCGCCAAAGCGGTGGAGAACACCCAGCGCGACATCAACATTGCCTTTGCCAATGAACTGGCGATGATGTTTGCGCGCATGGACATCGATACCGAAGCCGTGTTTCGCGCCGCCGAAACCAAGTGGAACTTCATGCCGGTGCGGCCGGGCTTGGTCGGCGGTCATTGCATTGGCGTCGATCCGTATTACTTGATTCACAAGGCCGAGGCGGTGGCTGCCGCGCCGACGCTGATCCGCGCCGCCCGTGAGATCAACGAGGGCATGAGCGCCTACGTCACCGGCCAGTTGCTGGGGTTGCTGGCCAAGCACGACATCAACCTGATCGGCGCGCGTATTTTGGTGCTCGGCATCGCCTTCAAGGAAAACTGCGCCGACCTGCGCAATACCCGGGTCGTCGAAATTGTGCGCGCACTCGCCGACTGCCAGGCGCTGGTCGATGTATTCGATCCCTGGGTCGATGCCAACGCCTGCCGACATGAGTACGCCATCGAACTGTTGTCGGCACCGCAACTGAAAAACTACGACGCCGTGCTGATCGCGGTGGCGCACCAACAATTTCGAGATCTCGGCGGCGTCGGCGTTCGGCGTTTCCTGCGCGCAGGCGGCGTGGTCTTCGACCTGAAACACATCCTCGCCCCGGAACAGTCCGATCACCGCTTGTAGCGAATAGCCCGGATGCACCACGGCGATTCTCAACAGCAGAGCAGGTCAATCCGGGAGGTTCGGCCGATGGGGCAGGTAGCAAGTCGTCCGGATGCGCGACATTGTGGCGGCGCGGCTATGATTACCACCGTCAATTGAACCTGAGACCCGCATGATGACCCAAGTCTCGAAGTCCAAATTCAAAGCGCATGCGCTGGAAATCTTCCGTCGTGTCGAGTTGACCGGTGAACCGGTCATCGTGACCGATCACGGCACCCCAAGCTTGATTGTCCGCAAGTACCTTGGCAGTGCAAACGCCGGACGCGAACAGTTGCAGGGTTCGGTCCTGCGCTACGACGGCCCGTTCGAGCCAGTGGCTGAAGCGGATTGGGATGCGCTGGTTTGATCGTACTCGATACCCATGCCTTGATCTGGTGGGTTAACGGTGATGCCTTGCTCAAACCGTCGGCAAAGACAGCCATTGAGCACGCATTGACACGCGACCGACGAGAAGATTCAGCGTTATCCGCATGTGCGCTGGGCATGGTAAGCAAATAGCCGGGAGACAGCGCAGCGGCTTGCAGCTGCGGAGCAGACCAATCCTGGATATTCGGTCGATCGGGCAGGTAGCAAGTAGTTCGCACGTATCCGGACTACGATGCCCTTCGGCCGACTTATCCCGACCTCGCCAGTCCCATCGACGCACCTACCGTGCAGCGTGTTCAAAAGGCGCCATGAAATCCACCGACCATCATCCAGCTTTGACCCGCCGACCCCATTCGCTGGCGGAGGTGGTCGAGTGGGCCAGTGACCCCGGGGTACTGGATGCCTATCTGCGCGAGTTTCTGGACACCTTTTATGTCTGCGACGAATCCGCGCAACGTCAGGGAATGTTGCGGGATGCCCCGGTGCTCACCGGACAATCGCGGACCGATGCCTACCTGGCAGCGGTCGCCGAGCATCTGGCCCAGGGCGATGGGCTTCCGGCGCCGACCTGGGTCGATGCACCCGAGCGTTTCCTCAAACGTCCCTTCTTCCCCTGCGGCCTGGAATCGTTGAAGGCGCGACTGCTGGTCGAAAGCCCACCGGCGTTCAGGCGCCGGATGATCTTCGTCGATTTCGATCCCCTCTATCGGCCGCGGCGGCGCACCCCACCGGAAAAAGTTTTGAGCGCCTGATCCAATGTTGAGCAAGATCGACATCCTCCGCGGATTGGATCGAATCGACCAGGAAGCCCGTCGGGCTGGCGTGGTCGTCGATCTCGCGATTTATGGTGGTGCCGCACTGGCCATCACCTTTGACCTGCGCCAAGCGACCCGCGACGTCGACGCGGTGGTGTCTGGCGACCCGGCGTTCCTGCGCCGGGTGGTTGCCGAGGTTGCGGCCGATTACGGTTGGCCTCCGGATTGGCTGAACGACGGTGTCAAGGGATTCCTTTCGGCGCACGAGAAGCTGCAGGCGGTGGGGCAGTTCCAGGGCAGCGGTCAGGGCGGTCTGCGCCTGTATGTGCCCACGCCGGAATACCTATTCGCAATGAAGGCCATGGCGATGCGGACCGGCGGACTCGGTGCCGGCAACGACGTGCCGGACATTGAGGCACTGGCCGAAATCCTCCAGCTCAAGCAGGTCGGCGAGGCATTGGCGCTGATCGAAGACTTCTACCCGGCTGGACAGATTCCGGCAAAAGTGCGGTTTGGCGTGGAAGAAATCATCCAGCGAGTGATTGCCAGGCGGGTAACGCCATCTCCATAACCAACCCCCCATGTGCGGCCTGAACGC